>Ga0206127_1000007_pt1 | contig 273433 bp, 281 predicted proteins | sample Helgoland_Spring_6_FD_148646 | JGI IMG/M metagenome (GOLD analysis project Ga0206127, IMG submission 148646) | Pelagic subsurface seawater microbial communities from Kabeltonne, Helgoland, North Sea - Helgoland_Spring_Bloom_20160419_1 | ecosystem: Environmental > Aquatic > Marine > Epipelagic ...
GGCTCATCACATCCTGGGGCTGGAGCTGGTCCCAAGGGTATGGCTGTTCGCCATTTAAAGTGGTACGCGAGCTGGGTTCAGAACGTCGTGAGACAGTTCGGTCCCTATCTGCCGTGGGCGTTGGAAACTTGAGAAGAGCTGCTCCTAGTACGAGAGGACCGGAGTGGACGAACCCCTGGTGTTTGGGTTGTCATGCCAATGGCATTGCCCAGTAGCTACGTTCGGACGGGATAACCGCTGAAAGCATCTAAGCGGGAAGCCCCCTTCAAGATTAGGTTTCCCTGGGAGTTTAACTCCCCTGTAGGGCTGTTCAAGACTAGGACGTTGATAGGTTGGGTGTGGAAGCGCTGTGAGGCGTTGAGCTAACCAATACTAATTGCCCGTGAGGCTTGACCATATAACGCAAGCGAGACGTTGGACAGATATGTGCATTTGCACTCTGGCCCATGAAAAAATTGTATTCAATAATTACCGACCTAATTTGATAAATATAGATTTCTATATTTTTCATACCAGTTTGCCTGATAACCATAGAGAACTAGAACCACCTGATCCCATACCGAACTCAGCAGTGAAATGGTTCATCGCCGATGGTAGTGTGGGGTTTCCCCATGTGAGAGTAGGTCATTGTCAGGCTTCAATATTAAAAAGACCCAGTTGCATTTGCAGCTGGGTTTTTTTTTGCCTAGATTTTCTTATATAACCCTTCGTAATGTTTACAGGCTCAAAATGGCGAAGTGGACACATCGATTTTACAACAATGTAATCGCCTATTACCTTCAAAGAATCTCTTTGGCTATAATTCCTCTACCGATGCTGACTCTGAATTAATCACAACATCCAAATGCTTTTGACGCACAACGCCATTTCTTTTCGATCAATGGCCCTGTTGTAACAGGTTTTATACAACACGCTCGCAGATTTTTAATCGACTGATCTTTGATTTCAACCACAGGGGCAAAAGCCGCATGCACTATACCTACAGTCTTATCGTGATTTAGCCGAATTTTATTGACAACAGAACTACAGAGTTCCAATCTGTATCGGACATTAGACGTTGGAAGCGCATAAATCCTCCCCCTAAATAGTTAAAACTAAGGTTAAACTGTCACAGTCAGCCAACAGTATATTTTTAACACAGAGTAGCAGCCAAAGAAGCATTGATAAAAAGATAGCCATAAAAGGGTTAGATATTTCGATCTAACCGGTCAGCTACAGGTCTCTTATTAGTTTTTGCAGTTTAGAATTAATTACCGATTATTAGCCTATATTCACAAAAGAGAGGGTGCCCTTAGCTAAATTATTTGCAGTTTAACCGCATTCCCCCCGTTTTGAGCAAACTTGTTGCCAGAGCTCTGATTTCTCGGGGGTATTACAAACCAGCCCTTCTTTAGTGGGCTTAATAACAGACACCAATGATGGGGAACTTATCCCCAATTAGCGCAATAGTCTTTAAAACACTAGGGGAACCAAAAAGGTTGCCACCAGCGCCAACAGCGCAATACCTACGATATTAAAAATAAATCCTGCTCGCATCATTGTTTGTATAGGTACTCTGCCTGTACTAAAGACAATCGCATTGGGCGGTGTCGCCACTGGCAACATAAATGCAAAACTTGCCGCCAAAGCAATTGGCACCACAAAAATAAGTGGATCTGTGTTGGTCTCAATGGCCAATGCCGCCATTACCGGCAGAAAAGTAGCTGTGGTGGCGAGATTACTGGTTAGCTCGGTAAGGAAAATAACCATAGCGCAAGAGGCAACCACAAGCAGTGCAATATGCAGGGTGCCAAGGGGTGATAAGCTACCTCCCAGCCAAGCCGTTAGACCAGAGGTGGTCATTCCTCCAGCCAGTGCCAAGCCGCCACCAAAAAGAATTAAAACCCCCCAGGGCAGTTGTTTGGTATCCTTCCAGGCAATCAATGCCTGCCCATCTTTACCATTGGGAATCACAAACGCCGCCACTGCAGCCATTAGAGCCACCGAAGAATCGGTTAGTTGGGCAACACCGGTCAACTCGGTCAGTGGTTTGCGCAGCAGCCAGCCGAGAACCAGAGCAATAAATATAATCATAGTGCGAATTTCAGCTGTACTCCAGGGCCCCAGCTCCTTTTTCTGAGCCGCTAGATACTCAACTGTCTGATCAGAGGCTGAAAAATTAATCGGGAAGATAAAACGAACCAGCGACCACCAGACTAGGGGCAACATAATAAGCGTCAGGGGTACACCAATAATCATCCATCGGACAAAGTCGACTTCAATACCATAGGTACTCTCCATAAAACCTGCCATAAAGGCATTGGGCGGTGTACCTACCAAGGTGGCTATACCACCCATAGTGGCGCCATAGGCCAAACCCAGATACATGGCCAACTCAAAATTACTCAGTGCTTTGTCGGATAGATCGTCCATGGTTTCGCGAATCACATAGACTACAGATGTGGCAATAGGCAGTAACATCATGGTAGTCGAGGTATTGGAGATCCACATACTGATCACCGCGGCGGCAACCATAAACGCGCCGACAATCGCCCGAGCATTGACCCCAGCAAACTCGAAAATACCCAGTGCGACACGCTGGTGTAGCCCACATTTTTGCACCGCAATAGAAATAATAAAGCCGCCAAAAAATAGATAGATAATGGGGTGGGAATACGAGCCTGCTGTAGCGGCAATATCCGATACCCCCGCCAGAGGAAAGAGGATAAGGGGCAAGAATGCAGTAACCGATACATGCACTGCCTCTGAAGCCCACCAGATAGCCATCCACAAAGCCGCCGCCGCAACCACTACCGCCGACCCGGATAGCTCTGCAGAATCTACAACCAATACCAAAAAAAGAGCCAGTAAAGGCCCTCCGAAAAAACTGATTTTCTTAAAATATTCTAAAGACAAAATTACCTCACCGTTACTAACTGATAGCCAAATTCCAACGTTTATTTTAAATCCAAGTATAGGCCTAACATCGAACTAAAACCGCCAATGGAATAGGCAGTGGAAACGAATATCTCGGGCGCCCATTCAAATGGACACCCGAGAACCCTTTATTAAGCGATTAGAAGCTCTGCTTAAGGTTAATATAAATCTGCCTACCACGAGGGTCATGCACTTCCTCATCATAAAGCGGACGTGATGCCAGGGGAGGGGGTTCTTTATCAAATAGATTGGTAACCCCAATACCCAAGGTTGTAGATCCACCAAGCATATCGTCAATATAGGTTTGGTAACGCACATCCATAGTGGTTTGCGCATCGATATCCTTATCTTTCTGATCATCCTTATATGAGCCAATATAACGAGCAGTTATATTGACTAGATGATCATCAATCTCCCAAGTCAACCCAGCATTGGCTTTGAAATCAGGTGTGGAGCCAAATCCATTTTCATAGTTTCTACTGCCCTTAATATCACCGAACTGCGAAGATGTATACTTAGTAATAATTGTCGATGACATATTAAGTTTAAACAACCCTAGATCATCCATTTCAAAACTATATTTGCCAACCAAATCAAAGCCCGCAGCCTCTGCATTACCACGGTTTTCATATTTGCCAGTGGTATACGCCGGCTGGCCATCAGGTGAACGTACAGCTCTTTCTGCAGGTAAATTTCCTTCATGAACCTGATCAAAGATATATTGCGGGCTAGCATCGGGGATAATCAGATCATTATAGTCGTACATCCAATAGTCTACAGAAACATCCAAACCATTATCAGACCTATAAACCAGCCCTAAATTTTTATTTTTCGCCGATTGCGAGGTTAAGTCAGGGTTTCCATCGGTAAATACAGTAATCTTAAAGGGGTCATCATCCACAGGATCGTCAATACTACCTGTAGATCTAGTCCCCAAAATTTGGCGTATAGATGGCGCCTGAAATGAGCTACCCAATGTAGCACGTAGTGACAGTTGCTCGGTCAGATTCCATTTTGCCGTTAATTTTGGATCCATGGTATCTCCACCCTCATCGCCATAGTCCTCATATCTAAGGGCGGCATTTAACTCTAACTCCTCAGTCATAGGCAATGAAATTTCACCAAAAACCCCATAGGCATCCTGGGTGCCAAAAATAACAGGAAGACTTTCGTTAAGACGATTACGTTCACCTCCAAACGGCACCTGATATCTACTATCGGGAATATCTTCAAGCTCAAGGGCACGATACTGTGCACCAACGGCCACAGCTACATTGCCACCGCCCAGCTCCCAATCTGTTTGACCACTTAAAATAGCTTCCATAACGCTTTGCTTAACATTGCGCTGATCATTTTTAACCAAGGCAAATGTATCTAGTACCGTATCACTATTACCCGCCGTTTTACTCTCATCCTTTGGTGAAATTAAATTCGGATCGGTAAGTCTTGTGCCAAAGGGATTCCAATTGCCATCCTTAATTTGCTGTGCAAATGTAATGATATCCCAATCTCGAGGTTGCGCGCGGGTATAGTCAGAATTGGTAAATACATAGTTTGTATGGAGCAACCAGTTATCGTCTATATCATAGTCAAAGCCACCGGCAAACCTAAAGTTAGAGAATACAGTTTTGGCATCGGCAAGATTATCGCCATCCGCATCTGCGCCCAATATTCTTCCGCGATAAATCAAATCTACCGCCTTAAGGCTGGAATCATCTTTAAAAGCCTCTGGGCCCTTATATTCAATTCCACTATTATTTGAGTTGCCGACAAAGAAATTAAAAGGATGATCGGCGGGTACATAAAAGCCCCCGTCATCGGTGAATACCCGAGATAGAACACCACCTATTCCGTCGCGCACTTCATTTCTACTAAAGCTTAACTCGCCAAATAGGCTTAGCTGCTCGGTTAGATCATAATCAAACTGGGAAAATACCGCGGTGCGAGTCTCTTCGGCAATCATACGTCGCTGATCAATAAAATGGTAATGGCAATTGGTGCCATCTGTGGTTGTTTCTTGAATGCCTCCAGCCTTTTGACAATCCGGATCTGCCAGCGAGTCTCCACTGCGCTTAAACTCTCCACTTGTTTCAGTAGCTAGGTTAAATCGACCCGGTGATCCTGTACCAGAATCATACATTCCATCCTCACCATCAGATAACTTATTGCCTCTTGTGAGAAAATCAAAGTCACTGCGAGTGCTACCACCCTGCTCTGCATGATTTACAAATAGGCTAAAATGACCCTCATCATGGGAGGAGCCAACTGCAAATCCAATCTGATGGGCATCATGCACTGAGGTGCGACCCTCGGCGGTGATCTCGAACCCTTCAAAGTCATTTCTGGTGTATATATTGACAACACCGGCAACAGCCTCAGAGCCATAGGTTGATGAGGCACCATCTGCAAGCACTTCGATACGCTCAATCATATTAACTGGAAACTGGTTAATATCTGTAAACAGCTGGCCAGAGGAATCTGTGGCTGGGGCTAAACCCGCGCGACGACCATTCACCAGCGTTAGCGTAGAGCCAACACCCAGACCGCGCAATGAGAACTGGGACAGGCCCTGCAACTCGTTTTGTCGATTGGCGATTTGCGAGCCAGAATTGGCAGTCATACCTTTAAAGATATCTTGAACCCGTGCCGCACCTGCATCGCCAATTTCTTCACCACCCATGGTCTGTACCGGAGATGCGGTTTCAAAATCCTGCTTCCGCCGAATCAACGAGCCAGTCACCACAACCTCTTCCAGTTTGGCTCCTTCTGGGGGATTTGCGCTTGAGGAAATTGGTAGCCCCACCAGAATGAAAGCCCCTATTAATTGCAGAATACCTATGTTTCTAAACGTAAAAAATGATTTATTTTGTTCATATTCATGTTTCTTCATAAGTCTACTCCCCATATTTTAAGTATTTATCTTAACTAGTGTAAAATCACTGCCTGTAACTGATACTTTTTCAGTATGCTCTGCATCCGCGTAGGCATAATCCGAAACTGCCTCTTTGCTGATATCTTGAGCAATACCTATGTTTCTAAGCGTAAAAAATGATTTATCTCGTTCATATTCATGTTCTTTCATAAATCCACTCTCCATTTTTTAAGTATTTATCTTAACTAGTTTAAAATCACTGCCTGTAACTGATACTTTTTCAGCATGCTCTGCATCCGCGTAGGCATAATCTGAAACTGCCTCTTTGCTGATATCTTGAGCGGAGATAAGTTGAAAACTGTTTTTATTAATCGGCTTTTCATTAATGGCATCCATAGTGATATCAATCACCTGTTTTAAACTCTGTAAATATATTGCAGATTCGTCATTTTTCGACGCTTTCTTATCCCATAAGAATGTAATGTGTCATTTATTTGAGTGGGAGGATTGCGCATTTTATGGCCAATGGTGCCTGTTAGCGCTTGTAATAATTTACTTTTTTGCTTTATCTCCTAAAACTTTCGTATTAGTGTAGTCCAGCCACAGTGTATTTTCTGAATTTTGCATTAGTTGTTTTATGGCAGCAAAAGTTTGACTAGGTTCTTTCCTATATAAAGCACATAGAGCCACCTTCCCATATAAAAAAGTAGGTTGATGCGGATCGAAGCCCGTTGTTAGAAGTCACTCTTTTAATACATCTTCTCTTAGGTCGATGGAAATGCGATGCATTGGAATATGACCATTATCTACATCTTTTAGTTTTTCATCTCTTAGTGAGAGCATAACCGGCAAATCCAACTCATAGACTGCGGTTATGTTTTTTAGATGCTTAAATCGGCAGAGTCGAGTATCCAGCCCAACACCAATATTAATGATGGCAAAAGAGGGGTGTTTTTTAGCAAATAATGCGAGCGAACGATCACAGTGTCCTGTTCTAGCTTCGGCCATCTGCTTAAGTTGTGGTGCAGTTAGACAAAACTGTTTAGCCAGAATTAGCCCCTGCTTGCCCGCGAGATGGAGGAACGAATACCAGTAATAAGTTGTGCCGATGTTTTTACTGGGTAGGCATATAAGATATGTGTGTTTTTTTGATCGCGGGCAGTTTTTCTTAGGGCCTGTGAATTTTTTGCCCAGTTGTACAGGCTATGGCTAAAAACTCCAAGTCTTTCAGAGACTTCTGCTACGCTATAACCTCTTTCGGTGATTTGTCGAACGGCTTCTTGTTTAAATTCTGGTGTGTATCGTTGGTTGCTCATATCGTTTTCTCCTGTGCTCACAGAATAGCTCGAAGTTGTCAGCCATACAGGGGAAAGGTAACCGCTAGTTTTTTATTTGGCAGCATTGCTACAGTAACTTATAGCTTGGCAAGCATCTTTAGGCGTGTAAACTAAAAATATGGCCCTTACTCAGTGCATAATGTTCGATAATCGTTCATTAAAAACAATCATAAAGTGGTCAATTTCGTTCGCTCCGCTCACTGGGACAGCTTGCACGCCGTTTCGCTTTGTTCTAGTCGCCCATTACCGCAGCGTTATACGCAAAAGGAGTAAGCATTGTATTCCACACAAATAGCCAGATACATAATTACCTTTGGGTGGCTATATCATGGTTTATTTCCGAAGCTTATTCAGATTGCGCCAATGGAGATGCTGATGTCCAGCAGTGCGGGCCTTAGTGAAGAGGCTACATATATTTTTATCAAAGCAGCTGGTGTTGGTGAAATTGCTTGGGGCCTTATTTTCTTCGCATTCTATAAGGTTCGCACCATCTTGTATCTAAATATACTTGCCTTGTCAGGTCTATTACTTGCTGTTGCCCTAATGCAACCACAGCTATTAATAGAAGCATTTAACCCAGTTACAACAAATCTCCCCCTTATTGCATTTAGTTTGATTATTTTAAATACTAGGCCAGATAGTGTATAACAAACCAATCAAGCGGCAGCAATTAGGTCTCTGACTGTAAGGGATAACTCACCGTATTAGTGAAAGTATATAAAAGATATACAAGCAGATGTTATGGATTATGTTTTTTATTTAATGGTAGGCAGTATTGCCGGTATAATTAGCGGTTTATTTGGGCTTGGCGGTGGGGCGGTGATAGTGCCCTTGTTGATCTTTGCTTTCTCAGCGCGAGGAATGCCTGCAGAGCTAATTACCCATCTCGCCATTGGTACCTCATTAGCTACTATTGTATTTACCGCGCTAAGCTCTATTTATACTCACCATCAAAAACGAGCCATACGTTGGGATATAGTCAAAACATTGGTTCCCGGCATTTTTATAGGCGGGGTGCTAGGCGGGCTATTCGCTATTTCTCTCAGCGGTGTATTACTGCAATTATTGTTTGGTGGTTTTTTGATTTTGATTGCGCTGCAGTTGTTGATTTATACGCCAAAAGTGGGCGTTAAACCTTTGCCGGGTTTTATTGGTATGGGCGCTTCTGGCGCTTGTATTGGCGGCGTTTCTGCGCTCTTTGGTATTGGCGGCGGAACGCTCACCGTACCCTTATTATCTTTTTTTGGAATTAAGATTCATCAGGCTGTTGGTACTGCCGCTGCCTGTGGGTTGCCTATTGCCTTGGCGGCAACGCTCGCTTATTCCTCTGCAAGTATAGAGGGCGATAACCTACCTGCAGGCAGTCTAGGTTTTGTTTTCTTGCCCGCCTTGTTGGGCATTATTATCGCCAGCTTGCCCTGCGCAAGACTGGGCGCCTTATTAGCCCACAGGGTCAATGGGTATAAACTACGCAGGGGATTTGCCTGGCTTACAATGGTCCTAGGTCTAAGGTTTATATGGGTTAATCTGGGCGCTTAATGTTAGTGTAACGAGACAATCAGCAATAAAAGAATTAAACTGATTAGCCCACTAATGCCAGCTATATTGAGGATGTTTCTATTAAATCTAAGATCTTAGAAATTCTTAAAGACGGTCAGTTTCACTCGGGAGAAAACTTGGGTCAGGCTCTGGGTGTAAGTCGCACCGCAGTTTGGAAACAGTTGCAAAAATTAGAGGCTATGGGATTACAGCTAGAGTCTGTTAAGGGAAAAGGTTATCGGGTTCCCGCTGGTTTTGAGTTGTTAGATTTTAAAAAAATATCACAGCAGCTAACAGGCGCGGCAAGCAAGCAGTTAAATGAGTTGCAAATTCACCAGAGTCTTAATTCTACAAATAAACAAGCCAGCCTGCTGATTAGCCGGCAGCATTCACAGCAGTCTACGGCAACAGGCAGAGTTATTGTTTCCGAATATCAAACCGCAGGGCGTGGTCGCAGAGGTAAACAGTGGGTAAGTCCTTTTGCGTCCAACCTTTACCTCTCGATAATTTGGGATTTCGACCAGGGAGCTACGGCACTGCAGGGGCTGAGTCTAGGCATTGGTGTAGCGGCAAGTCGAGCGCTTAAAGAATTTAATGTGGGCTCGGTTCAACTTAAGTGGCCGAATGATATCTATATTGACAATAAAAAACTTGGGGGAATTCTATTGGAGATGGTGGGAGATCCCGGAGGGCAGTGTACAGTTATTATTGGCATTGGCATCAATCACCGTATGCCTGAAGCCAGTGGGCAGGCCATTGATCAGAAATGGACAGATTTAACATCTTCATCGGCGCAGTTTATTTCACGAAATATATTGGCAGGCTCAATTATTAACCATTGTTTTGAAATTTTATCCGACTTCCAGCAACAGGGATTCGCCGCCTATCGAGACGAGTGGCAAGCCATAGATGCATTTAAAGGAAAGAAGGCTGTAATAAGCACTGCTAAAGATGCAGTGGAAGGCATGCCGCTAGGCGTGGACGAACTGGGTGCGCTAAAAATGGAGATGGACAATGGCGAGATTAAACACTTTATTGGCGGCGAGTTAAGTTTACGCGCCCTTGGTTAAAGTCATAGATGGCTCGTGTTTGGGGCTTAAAACAAGTATTCAGTAAAATGATATTCTAAATAATGGTATGAATTATAATGAAATTAACTATAGATGCTGGCAATAGTCGGGTGAAGTGGCGGCTTACCGATAAAGGTGCAAAAATTGCACAGGGCGCACAGCCTACATCTGAGGTAATTGAAAAGGCTGCACTTAGTTTATCGGGTGTCAACGAGGTAGAGGAAGCGCGAATTTCCTGTGTTGCTGGCCAACAGGTTATAGAAATAATTAGAACCCAGTTGTTAAATGATTTTTCTGTGCCTATACGTATTGCGCAGGTTAGTAAAAATATGGGTTCCTTAACCTGTGGTTATGATGATAAGCAATCATTAGGTATTGATCGATGGTTAGCAGTAGCTGTTTCTTATAGCCATTACCAGCAAGCAATAATGGTCGTTGACGCAGGAAGTGCAATTACAGCTGATATCGTCGGTCCAGAGGGGCAGCATTTAGGAGGCTTTATTTTACCTGGCTTACGACTAATGCATGACGCATTATGGAAAAATACAACAGATGTTCGGGTGGTGGGTAGCGGCCTTGAAGAGCGTTGGTTGCCGGGTAAAAATACCCAGCAATCAGTCAGTCGAGGCTGCTTACTGGCTGTTTCTGCAGCCATTGAGGCTTTAGCAGCTCAGTACCCGGTGCGCATTATACTGACAGGCGGCGATGCAAAAATATTAAAAAAAGCAATTAATCTAGATGCCGAATGTCATGCAAATTTGGTGCTTGATGGTCTTTTGCTCGACAGTATAAGCTTTGATAGCGTGGCAGAATAGCCCCTCGATTAATGTGTTAAGTTGCAATCAAAGCTATCATCATCAGGTATATTTAATGCCTTAAAACAACCTGATTTTTCACAATTTTTAAAAAAACTACAAAGAACCTACATTTAAGGTTGATAATAACCACCAGTTTCACTAAAATCGCGCTCCGCATTAGAGATGCTGGCGTAGCTCAGTTGGTAGAGCAGCTGACTTGTAATCAGCCGGTCGGGGGTTCGACTCCTCTCGCCAGCTCCATCTCTAAGGCCAAATTGCTGATTTTTATAGTAATTTATTGACATTGGTCGCGCATAGAATGAAAATACGCGGCCAATTTTTTGATTCAGGCGTGAATTTCGCTTGAGTTAAGAATAAAAAATTTAAATCTGGGGATGTGAAAACGTCGCCCAGGTTCACGGTGTTGTTGGAAAAGCTGCTCTGACTAGCCAGTAGTATTAGTAAGAATGCGAAATTTAGGCGGGATTCCCGAGCGGCCAAAGGGATCAGACTGTAAATCTGACGCGAAAGCTTCGGTGGTTCGAATCCACCTCCCGCCACCAGATTTATTTGCTTTAATAAGGTTAGGCGTCTGGACCATGTTAATGGCGTGCAATATGTTTATTAGAGTAGGTTGCGCGGGCATAGTTTAATGGTAGAACCTCAGCCTTCCAAGCTGATGATGCGGGTTCGATTCCCGCTGCCCGCTCCAAGAGTTGTTATAGGTTAGTGCTCATATAGCTCAGTTGGTAGAGCACTTCCTTGGTAAGGAAGAGGTCACCGGTTCAAATCCGGTTATGAGCTCCATTTTGATTTTAAGGTTTAAGCGCCTTATAAATTGAGTATATTTTTTTAGAAACCGGTTTAAGAGTTAGTTGTTACACCTGTGATTAACTGATTCCCCGTAGTCCTGTTAGGAGATGTTGATATGTCAAAAGAAAAATTTGAAAGAAATAAGCCACATGTAAACGTAGGTACAATTGGCCACGTTGATCATGGTAAAACGACATTAACGGCGGCGATGACGCGCGTTTGTGCGGAAGTATATGGGGGCGAAATGAAAGCCTTCGATCAGATTGATAATGCGCCGGAAGAGCGAGAGCGTGGTATTACTATCTCAACGGCTCATGTTGAGTATGATTCTACCATTCGTCACTACGCGCACGTAGACTGCCCGGGTCACGCGGATTACGTAAAGAACATGATTACAGGTGCTGCACAGATGGACGGCGCTATCCTGGTATGTGGTGCGACTGATGGCCCAATGCCACAGACACGTGAGCACATTCTATTGTCACGTCAGGTTGGCGTGCCCTATGTACTAGTATTTTTGAACAAAGCCGATCTTCTAGCAGAAGACTGTGGCGGTGTTGGTTCAGAAGAGTACACAGAGATGTTGGAATTGGTTGAGATGGAGCTGCGCGAGCTACTTGATCTTTATGAGTTCCCTGGAGACGATACGCCAATTATTGTTGGTTCAGCGTTGATGGCGTTGGAAGGAAAAGACGACAATGAGTTGGGTACAACTGCAGTTAAAAAATTAGTAGAAGCTCTAGATGCCTATATTCCTGAGCCTGTACGAGCGATTGATCAGCCATTCTTGATGCCAATTGAAGATGTATTCTCAATTGCAGGTCGAGGTACAGTAGTAACAGGTCGTGTTGAGCGCGGTGTTGTTAAGGTGGGTGAAGAGATTGAGATTATTGGTATTGCGGACACAGAGAAGACGACCTGTACAGGTGTTGAGATGTTCCGTAAGTTGTTGGATGAAGGTCGTGCGGGCGAGAACGTAGGTGTATTGCTACGCGGTACTAAGCGAGAAGAAGTACAGCGTGGTCAGGTATTGGCTCACGTTGGCTCAGTTAAGCCTCACACCAAGTTTACTTCAGAGATTTATGTATTGTCGAAAGACGAGGGTGGCCGTCATACGCCATTCTTTAAAGGCTACCGTCCGCAGTTTTACTTCCGTACAACAGATGTAACGGGCGCTTGTGAATTGCCAGCTGGAACAGAGATGGTAATGCCAGGTGACAACGTGCAGATGGAAGTTGAACTAATTCATCCGATTGCGATGGAAGAAGGTCTTCGATTTGCAATTCGTGAAGGCGGCCGCACAGTAGGTGCTGGTGTTGTAGCGAAAATTATTGCTTAATCCCTAAGGCAATTTGAAGTATATAGCCGAGGCATTTTTGATGTCTCGGCTTAGCTGTCACTAAGGGTATTGTAAAGTTTGTTGTAGGCCAGTAGTTCAATTGGTAGAGCACCGGTCTCCAAAACCGGCTGTTGGGGGTTCGAGTCCCTCCTGGCCTGCCATTAAAAAAGCGAAGGGTAAGTTGCGTAATGAGTGAAATAGTAGAAGAAAAGCAGTTTCATTTAGATTGGCTCAAGTGGCTGGTTGTTGCCGCGTTGGTTGCGGGTGCAATTTATGGCAACTGGTATTACTCAGCTGAATCAGTGCTCTACAGGGTGCTGGCTATGATTGCGGTTGCGGTTGTGTCTGGCTTAATTGCGGCGCGTACCCAGAAGGGCGCGGCTATTATTGAATTAGGATTGGGTGCTCGTACAGAGTGGCGCAAGGTTGTATGGCCCTCTAAGCAGGAGCGTAATCAAACAACATTGATTGTTGTTGTTGTAATTCTGTTAATGGCTATTGTTCTTTGGGGAATTGATTCTCTATTGAGCTGGCTTGCTTCAATAATCATGGGCTAGGAGAGCTAGATGTCTAAACGTTGGTATGTAGTACACGCCTATTCACTCTATGAAAAGAAGGTGGCCCTAGCGATTCAGGAGCGTGCGGAGTTGCATGGTCTCCAGGATAAGTTTGGTGAAATTCTTGTCCCGACTGAAGAAGTGGTAGAAATGAGAGCTGGTCAAAAACGTACCAGTGAACGAATGTTTTTCCCAGGCTATGTTCTAGTTAACATGGAACTGGACGATGATACTTGGCACCTTATTAAAGAGACGCCAAGGGTGATGGGCTTTATCGGTGGTAAAGCGGATAAGCCAGCACCCATTACAGATAAAGAAGCTGATCTTATTCTGCAGCGAGTGCATGATTCAGAAGAAGCGCCTAGGCCTAAAACTATGTTCGAGCCAGGTGAAATGGTTCGAGTTACTGATGGTCCGTTTAATGACTTCAATGGCACTGTAGAAGAAGTGAACTATGACAAGAGTAAGCTGCGTGTTGCGGTATCGATCTTTGGCCGGTTCACGCCGGTTGAGCTTGAGTTTACTCAGGTAGAAAAAGCCTAGGATAAAGTTTATTGGTAAGTTGGCAATGGTGCCGGCTTATCGGGGAGCCAGAGAAGGTTGAGCTGTTATATGTTCAGCTGGAGGCGATAATACCCATAACAGGAGAGAGACATGGCTAAAAAAGTCACAGCTTATATCAAGCTGCAAGTGCCTGCAGGTCAGGCAAATCCGAGTCCGCCCGTTGGTCCAGCGTTGGGTCAGCACGGCGTGAACATCATGGAATTCTGTAAGGGTTTCAATGCTCAAACTCAGAGTATTGAGCCTGGTGCACCAGTACCGGTAATTATTACTGTCTATGCAGATCGTAGTTTTACCTTCGAAATGAAAACGCCGCCAGCCTCTTTCTTGCTTAAGAAAGCAGCGGGTCTTAAGAGCGGTTCAGGTCGTCCAAATACTGATAAAGTCGGAAAAGTTACCCGTGCTCAGTTGGAAGAAATTGTAAAGACAAAAGAGCCAGATCTAACGGCAGCTGATATGGATGCTGCGGTTCGAACTATTGCTGGTTCAGCCCGCTCTATGGGCATTGAAACGGAGGGCGTATAAGTGGCCAAGTTAACTAAGCGCCGTCGTGCGATTAATGAAAAAGTTGAGCTTGGTAAGGTTTATCAAGTTGCAGATGCTTTTAGCCTTTTAAAGGATCTTTCATCTGTTAAGTTTGCCGAGACTGTTGATGTGGCCATTAATTTGGGTATTGATTCTCGTAAATCCGATCAGGTTGTACGCGGTGCAACAACTTTACCTAATGGTTCAGGCAAAGACATTAAAGTGTGTGTTTTTGCGCAGGGTGATGCTGCAGAGGCTGCAAAAGTTGCCGGTGCTGAGCTAGTAGGAATGGAAGAGCTTGCTGAAGAAATTAAAGGCGGCATGATGGACTTTGACGTAGTGATTGCTGCGCCAGATGCTATGCGTGTTGTTGGTCTTCTGGGTAAGGTTTTAGGGCCTCGAGGGCTTATGCCAAACCCTAAATCTGGCACTGTGACGCCAGATGTCGCAACTGCTGTTAAAAATGCCAAAGCGGGTCAGGTTCGTTTCCGTGCTGACAAAAATGGTATTATTCATGGTGGTATTGGCATTCTGTCGTTCGAATCCAGTGATTTAGTACAAAATTTGGAAGCACTTATGGCTGATATTTTCAAAGCCAAACCTGCTTCTGCAAAAGGGGTATACATCAAGAAGATAACAGTTTCTTCTACTATGGGCCCTGGCTTAGTTATTGATCAAGCATCTTTGAGTGCATGATTATAGGCAGCATTAGCTGTCAAACAGACTTTGGGGTCTGAGTATTTTTTAATTCTCAGGCCGTCAAAGACCGTAGGTTCCCTTGGGAATAATAAGTTGTAATTGTTTAAAAGCTGTATCAGCTTTCCTACGCAGGCGGTGAACCTAAACCAGATATTTTGGTATGAATTCACCTTGGTGGTTGAGTTTTTCTCAACTGTAACTCAGGTAAATCGAGGAGATTTATCGTGGCATTGAATCTCGATGACAAGAAAGCAATCGTTGCTGAAGTGAACGAGACAGCCGCCCAGGCTATGTCCTTGGTGATAGCAGACGCCCGTGGCGTCGACGTAACCGACATGAATGCCCTTCGAGCTAAGGCTCGTGCTGAAAACGTGCAATTGCGCGTTATCCGCAACACCTTAGCAAAGAGAGCCTTCGCAGACACAGACTACGCTTGCGTAGATGATGTTCTGGTTGGACCGTCGTTATTTGCTTTCTCTATGGAAGATCCAGGTGCGGCAGCGCGTTTATTCAAAGACTTCGCGAAACAAAACGAAGAATTTGAAGTGAAGGCGTTGTCAGTCGGTGGTCAGCTGTTAGCTAGGGAACAAATTGATGTTCTCGCTACGCTGCCTACACTAGAACAGGCCTTAGGCATGTTGGCTGGCGTTACTCTTGCTCCTGTCACTAAGTTGGTACGTACCTTTAACGAGATACCTACTAAGGCGGCGCGAGTAGTCTCTGCAGTTCGTGATGCAAAACAGGAAGCCGCATAAGCGACTTCATGGTAAACAGATAAATTAGGAGGCCCATAATGGCCCTTTCAAACGAAGATATTTTGAACGCAATCGCTGAAATGAGCGTAATGGATGTAGTTGAACTAGTAAGCGCAATGGAAGAAAAATTTGGCGTGTCTGCACAAGCAGCTGTTGCTGTTGCTGCAGGTCCTGCTGCAGGCGGCGATGACGCTGCTGAAGCTGCTCAAACTGAATTTGACGTAATCCTTTCTGCTGTAGGCGACAAGAAAGTTAATGTGATTAAAGCAGTTCGTGCTATCACAGGTCTTGGTCTTAAAGAAGCGAAAGCAATGGTTGATGGCGTACCGTCTGCTATTAAAGAAGGTGCTTCTAAAGATGATGCTGAAGATGCTAAGAAGCAATTGGAAGAAGCCGGCGCAACAGCTGAACTTAAGTAAGCTACTGCTTCGCAAGCCTGATTTTTCAGGTTGGGCTGAAGGGGGTTTCCCTTCAGCCCTTTCTTGCTTGTAGATAAGGGAATTTATAAGCAGAACGATCTAGACTAATACTCTCGATCACCAATTCAATACAGAATAGTCCCGAGGAATATAGATGGCTTACTCCTTCACTGAGAAGAAACGTATCCGCAAGAGCTTTGGCAAGTTGCCAGATGTAATGGATTTGCCTTATCTGTTGGCAATTCAACTTGATTCCTATAAAAATTTTACTCAGGCCGGTGTCCCCCTAGAAGATAGGAAACACACGGGCTTGCATGCTGCATTAAAATCCATTTTCCCGATTGTGGGTTACTCTGGTTATGCAGCGCTTGAGTATGTCGATTATGTCTTAGGCAAACATGCCTTTGATGTTGAGGAGTGTAAGCTCCGCGGCGTTACTTTTTCCGTACCCCTTCGAGTGCGTGTTCGCTTGGTAATTTACGATAAAGAATCTACCAACAAAGCGATTAAAGATATTCGAGAACAAGAAGTCTATTTGGGCGAAATACCCCTTATGACTGAAAATGGTACCTTTATTATTAATGGTACAGAGCGTGTTATTGTGTCTCAGTTACACAGGGCGCCTGGCGTTGTATTTGATCATGACAAAGGTAAGACCCATTCCTCTGGGAAGCTACTTTATACTGCCCGTGTAATTCCTTACCGTGGCTCATGGTTAGACTTTGAGTTCGATCCAAAAGATTTACTCTTCGTTCGTATTGACCGTCGAAGAAAACTCCCCGTTACCATTCTATTGCGTGCCTTGGGTTACTCTTCTGAAGAAATTCTTGAGAAATTCTTTGATACCAGCGTATTTCACTTTAAGAAAGGTGAATACAATCTTGATCTTGATCCTGAGCGTCTACGTGGTGAGATTGCGGTATTCGATATTGCTGATAAAAAAGGTAATGTCGTTGTTGCTAAGGGTCGTCGTATTACTGCGCGTCATATTCGTGAGCTAGAAAAAGGCAAAGTAACGACGCTGTCTGTGACAAGCGAGTACCTTGTAGGTCGTCCGCTAGCTAAAGATGTCGCTCATCCTAAGACGGGTGAGCTACTTTTAGAATGTAATACTGAGCTGACAGAAGAAAATCTGCTTACACTTAATGAAGCAGGCATTAATGATATTGAGACGCTTTACACTAACGATCTTGATTGTGGTTCATTTATATCTGATACCCTACGTACTGATCCATCAGCGACTCAGCTTGAGGCGTTAGTCGAAATCTATCGTATGATGCGTCCTGGTGAGCCGCCGACTAAAGAGTCAGCGGAAAACCTATTCTTCAACTTATTTTTCAACCTAGAGCGTTATGATTTATCTGCGGTTGGTAGAATGAAGTTTAATCGTCGCTTAGATCGCCCATCGGAAGAGGGTGCAGGTATTTTATATGACCAGCGTTTCTACTCACTTCAGAAAACTGACGAAGCTGCAGAGCTTGGCGAGAAGTATGGTGAAGGTTCTGACATAGTTGATGTTATTAAAACATTGATCGAAATACGTAATGGTAAAGGCGCGGTTGATGATATCGATCACCTTGGAAACCGTCGCGTTCGTTCAGTAGGTGAAATGGCTGAAAATCAGTTCAGAGTTGGATTAGTTCGTGTTGAGCGTGCCGTTAAGGAGCGCCTAGGTGTTGCAGAGTCTGAGCAGCTTATGCCTCAGGATCTTGTGAATGCTAAGCCGGTTGCTGCTGCAATCAAAGAATTCTTTGGTTCAAGTCAGCTATCCCAGTTTATGGATCAGAACAATCCTCTATCTGAAGTGACGCACAAACGTCGTGTTTCGGCGCTTGGGCCAGGTGGCTTGACCCGTGAGCGAGCAGGTTTTGAAGTGCGAGATGTGCATCCAACTCACTATGGACGTGTATGTCCAATTGAGACGCCAGAAGGACCAAACATTGGTCTGATTAACTCTTTGGCAACATACGCGCGTACTAATAGTTATGGGTTTATAGAAGCGCCTTACAGAAAAGTAATTGATGGCAAAGTTAGTACAGAGATTGAATATCTGTCAGCTATCAATGAATCACAATATGTAATTGCTCAGGCCTCTGCGCAGCTTGATGGTAAAGGTAAGTTTGTTGAAGATATGGTGGCAGTTCGTCACCTCAATGAATTTACTGTAACGCCGCCAAATGAAATTGATTATATGGATGTTTCTCCGCGTCAGGTAGTGTCGGTTGCAGCCTCGCTAATTCCATTCTTGGAGCATGATGATGCCAACCGAGCTTTGATGGGCTCGAACATGCAGCGTCAAGCAGTTCCTACGTTGATCGCCGAAACGCCATTAGTAGGCACAGGTATTGAGCGTACTGTAGCGAGTGATTCTGGTGTTTGTAAAGTAGCCAGACGTGGTGGTGTTATTGAGAGTGTAGACTCGGCTCGTATCGTGGTAAGAGTTAGCGATACAGAAATTGAGTCTGGTGAAGCTGGTGTTGATATTTATAATCTGACCAAATACACCCGCTCTAATCAAAATACCTGCATTAATCAGCGTCCTATTGTTAAGCAAGGCGACAACATATCTCGCGGTGATGTTCTTGCCGACGGTCCTTCTGTGGATCTTGGAGAGTTGGCGCTTGGGCAGAATATGCGCATCGCATTTATGCCTTGGAACGGTTATAACTTTGAGGATTCAATCCTTATTTCTGAGCGTGTTGTTCAAGAAGATCGCTTTACTACTATTCATATTCAAGAGCTGACCTGTGTGGCTCGTGACACCAAGCTGGGTTCAGAAGAAATTACTTCAGATATACCTAATGTTGGTGAGGCGGCGCTAGGTCGATTGGACGAGTCAGGTATTGTCCATATCGGTGCAGAAGTATTGGCAGGCGATATTTTAGTCGGCAAGGTGACGCCAAAAGGTGAAACCCAGTTAACACCAGAAGAAAAGCTTCTGCGTGCAATCTTTGGTGAAAAGGCATCTGATGTGAAAGATACGTCTTTGCGTGTACCTAGCAGTATCAAAGGTACAGTCATCGATGTTCAAGTTTTCACAAGGGATGGCCTTGAGAAAGATCAGCGATCTAAAGATATTGAGTCGGCAGCATTGAATCAATACCGTAAGGATCTAAACGACGAGTATCGCATTATTGAAAATGCGACCTTAGGTCGTCTGTTCTCATCGCTTCAAGGTGGCAAAGTTGTTAAGGCAGCGGGCTTGAAAAAAGGTGATGAGTTAACAGCAGAGTCCGTAGCTGATTACAATGCTGAAGACTGGTTAGCTATCCGCATGCAAGACGCGGAACTTAACGAATTGGTTTCTGGCGCACAGGTTCAGCTTTCAGATCGTCGTACCGAGCTTGATGATCGGTTTGACGAGAAGAGTAAAAAGCTGAAAAGTGGTGATGATCTCGCACCGGGTGTATTGAAAACAGTTAAAGTTTACTTGGCGGTTAAGCGTCGAATTCAGCCAGGCGATAAGATGGCCGGTCGACATGGTAACAAAGGTGTTATATCTGTTATCAAGCCTGTTGAGGATATGCCTTATGATGAAAAGGGTGAGCCGATTGATATCGTGCTGAATCCGCTAGGCGTTCCGTCTCGAATGAACGTTGGGCAGGTTCTAGAAACCCATATGGGTATGGCTGCTAGAGGTTTAGGCGTGAAAATTGATGCCATGCTTAAGAAGCAGGCTAAAACCGCTGAAATCCGCAAGCTACTTCAAGAAATTTACGATGTTGGCGATACAGTGTACGGCACTGATCTCAAAGAACTAAATGATGATGAAGTACTTGAGTTAGCGGGCAATCTTAGAAAAGGTGTTCCAATTGCAACCCCGGTCTTTGATGGTGCTAGTGAAGTCGAGTTGAAGAAATTATTAACTCTTGCTGATCTTCCAGAAAGTGGCCAGTTAGAACTCTATGATGGACGTACTGGAGACAAGTTTGATCGCCCAGTTACTGTAGGCTACATGTATATGTTAAAGCTCAACCACCTGGTTGATGATAAAATGCATGCTCGCTCTACGGGTTCATACAGCTTGGTTACTCAGCAGCCGCTGGGTGGTAAGGCGCAATTTGGTGGTCAGCGATTTGGTGAGATGGAAGTATGGGCGCTTGAGGCATATGGTGCTGCTTATACACTTCAAGAAATGCTCACCGTTAAATCGGATGACGTCAATGGTCGTACCAAGATGTATAAAAATATTGTGGATGGGGATCATAGAATGGAACCAGGTATGCCTGAATCATTCAATGTATTGGTTAAAGAAATCCGCTCACTCGGCATTAATGTCGAGCTGGAAAACGAATAAGCACAATATTGCTTACTGACCGCTGGGGCTCCTATGGAGTCTCGGCCCATTCAGTCACTGGAGGATAAGCCTTGAAAGACTTAGTCAATCTACTCAAGCAGCAGGAACAAAATACAGAGTTCGATAATATTCGAATTGGCCTAGCATCACCTGAAATGATTCGTTCATGGTCATTTGGTGAGGTTAAAAAGCCTGAAACGATTAATTACCGAACATTTAAGCCCGAAAGAGAAGGTCTTTTCTGTGCCAAGATATTTGGCCCAATAAAAGATTACGAATGTCTCTGTGGTAAATACAAGCGTATGAAGCACCGCGGTATCGTCTGTGAGAAATGTGGCGTAGAAGTCACTCTTACAAAGGTACGTCGTGAGCGTATGGGTCATATCGAATTAGCCTGTCCCGTTGCGCATATTTGGTTTTTGAAATCATTGCCGTCGCGTATTGGTTTAATGCTTGATATGACATTACGTGAAATAGAGCGAGTGCTTTATTTTGAATCCTTTGTGGTTACCGATCCCGGTATGACTACATTGGAGAAAAGTCAGCTTCTTACCGATGAAGAATATTATGAAGCGCTAGAAGAGTTTGGTGACGAATTCTCTGCGGCCATGGGTGCAGAGGCAATTCAATCATTGCTGAAAGAAGTAAATCTTGATGATGAGATTGCAGATATTCGTGAGGAAATTCCTAACACTAAATCTGAAACAAAAATTAAGAAGTTCTCAAAACGTCTGAAGTTGCTAGAGGCATTCCACGGTTCAGGCAATAAGCCTGAGTGGATGGTTTTAGAGGTCCTTCCAGTCCTTCCACCTGATCTGCGTCCTTTAGTGCCGCTGGACGGTGGTCGTTTTGCTACTTCAGATCTTAACGACTTATACCGTCGTGTGATCAACCGAAATAACCGCTTGAAGCGTCTTCTCGACCTAAGCGCACCTGATATTATTGTGCGTAACGAGAAGCGTATGCTCCAAGAGTCTGTCGATGCATTATTAGATAATGGACGTCGTGGTCGCGCTATTACTGGTTCCAACAAGCGCCCATTAAAATCATTAGCTGACATGATTAAAGGCAAGCAGGGTCGTTTCCGTCAAAATCTCCTTGGCAAGCGTGTTGATTACTCTGGACGTTCGGTAATTGTTGTAGGGCCTACTCTTAGATTGCATCAGTGTGGTCTTCCAAAGCGTATGGCGCTTGAGCTTTTTAAACCCTTTATCTTTAGTAAGCTTTCATTGCGCGGTCTAGCTACGACAGTAAAAGCTGCTAAGAAAATGGTTGAGAGAGAAGAGTCTGTTGTTTGGGATATCTTGGACGATGTAATTCGTGAGCATCCGGTATTGCTAAACCGAGCACCAACGCTGCACAGATTGGGCATCCAAGCCTTTGAGCCTGTTTTGATTGAAGGTAAGGCTATTCAGTTACACCCACTAGTTTGCGCGGCATATAACGCTGACTTTGATGGTGATCAGATGGCTGTTCATGTGCCATTAACAATTGAAGCTCAGATGGAATCTCGTGCACTAATGATGTCCACGAATAACATTCTTTCGCCTGCGTCTGGTGATCCTATTATTGTACCTTCGCAGGATGTTGTGCTGGGTCTTTACTATTTGACGCGTGATCGAGTAAACGCTCTGGGTGAAGGCATGGTCTTCTCTGATGTGCGTGAAGTATCTCGCGCTTATTATTCAGACAATGTAGCACTTCAGGCTCGCGTTAAGGTTCGCATTATCGAAAAATTACTCGATAAAGCAACTGGCGAGCTTGTAGAAGAGCAAAAAATTGTCGATACAACGGTGGGTCGTGCACTATTGTGGGAAGTTGTTCCTGCAGGTCTCCCTTTCGAGATGGTCAACAAGCCTATGGTGAAAAAGGCTATCTCTCAGATTATCAACGAGTGCTATCGTAATGTTGGCCTTAAAGATACGGTAATCTTTGCAGATAAACTGATGTACACCGGCTTTAAACATTCTACTAAATCAGGTGCCTCTATTGGCGTTAATGATTTTGTTATCCCTACTAACAAAGATGAGATTATTGGTGCTGCTGAAGAGCAGGTAAGAGAAATCGAAAGCCAATTCGCTTCTGGTCTTGTTACTCAGGGTGAGAAATACAATAAAGTTATCGATATTTGGTCTCAAGCAAATGACCGAGTTGCAAAGTCGATGATGGAAGGTATCAGCTCAGAAATAGTTAAAAACCGTGATGGCGAAGACGAGAAACAAGATTCCTTTAACTCGGTATTTATCATGGCTGATTCTGGTGCTCGGGGTTCGCCCGCTCAGATTCGTCAGCTAGCAGGTATGCGTGGATTGATGGCGCGACCAGATGGCTCGATTATCGAGACGCCAATTACGGCTAACTTCCGTGAAGGTCTAAGTGTACTTCAGTACTTTATTTCTACTCACGGTGCGCGTAAAGGTCTAGCGGATACTGCACTTAAAACTGCAAACTCCGGTTACCTAACACGTCGACTTGTTGATGTTGCACAGGATGTTGTTGTAACAGAAGTTGACTGTGGTACTGAAGAAGGTCTATTGATGGCGCCAGTTATTGAAGGCGGCGATATCATTGAAAGTTTGGGTGATCGTATTCTTGGTCGTATTGTTGCGGTTGATGTATTGCAACCTGGCACCGAAGATGTGGCAGTCCCAGCTGGCACTATGGTTGATGAGCAATGGGTTGTTCGTATCGAGAAGATGGGTATTGACGAAGTGTTGGTTCGATCACCCATAACCTGTACCGTAACGCACGGAATCTGTTCTGCATGTTACGGACGTGATTTGGCTCGTGGCCATGTCGTGAATCAGGGTGAGGCAGTAGGTGTAATTGCTGCACAGTCGATTGGTGAGCCTGGTACACAGCTTACTATGCGTACGTTCCACATTGGTGGTGCAGCATCTCGTGCATCTGCGGTTGATAGCATTAAGGTTAAGCAGGAAGGTGGTGTTAGACTACTTAACCTGAAAACTGTTGAAAATAAAGAGGGTCATTTGGTAGCAGTTTCTCGTTCTGGTGAGCTTGCAGTTGCCGATGAAAACGGTCGTGAGCGTGAGCGTTATAAGCTTCCTTACGGTGCTGTAATTAAAGTTAAAGATGGTGATAAAGTGGGTGCTGGCGATGTGGTTGCTAATTGGGATCCACACACCCACCCAATAGTTTCTGAAGTTGCGGGTAAGGTAGCCTTCTCTGGAATGGAAGAAGGCCTTAGTGTCCGTCAGCAAACTGATGATTTAACGGGTTTAACTAGCATTTCTGTTATTGATCCTAACGAGCGTCCAGCGGCAGGTAAAGATCTGAAGCCAATGATTACGCTGACAGATAAGAAAGGTAAGGAATTGATATTCCCGAATTCCACCGTGCCAGCTCATTACCCACTCCCTGCTAACGCAAGTGTTAATGTGGTTGATGGTGACACCATCGGTATTGGTCAGATTCTTGCTAGGATTCCGCAAGAATCAGGCGGTACTAAGGATATTACGGGTGGTCTTCCTCGAGTTGCTGATCTATTTGAAGCGCGTAAGCCTAAGGATCCAGCTATTTTGGCAGAAATAACAGGTACGGTAACTCTGGGTAAAGAAACCAAGGGTAAGCTTCGTCTGATTATTACTCCTGATGATGGACAGCCATTAGCCAATGGTAAGATGCACTATGAGGAGCTTATTCCTAAGTGGCGTCAGCTGAGTGTGTTTGAAGGTGAGCACGTTGAGAAAGGTGAAGTTATCTCTGATGGTCCACCTATACCGCATGATATTTTGCGTCTTAAAGGTGTGAGTGAATTAGCCAAGTATATGGTTAACGAAATTCAGGATGTATATCGTCTTCAGGGTGTGAAGATTAACGATAAGCACGTTGAGACTATTACTCGCCAGATGTTACGCAAGGTAGAAATTACCGATATGGGTGACTCGCAATTTATCCGTGGTGAGCAAGTTGATTATCGCAAGTTGCTTGTAGAGAACGAAAAATTGCGTGAAAAAGATCGTCAGCCAGCTAAGTTTGAAAGACAGTTATTGGGTATTACCAAAGCCTCTTTGGCTACAGATAGCTTTATATCTGCAGCCTCGTTCCAGGAGACTACCAGAGTACTTACCGAAGCAGCTGTTACCGGCAAGGCTGATTCATTGCGCGGTCTGAAAGAAAATGTTGTTGTGGGCCGTCTAATCCCTGCAGGTACAGGATTGGCTTACCATGCGCAACGCCGTAAGGCTAAAGCGGGCGAAGAAGAAATCGCTATGAGTGCTGCGGATGTCGAAGCTGCATTAACTGAAGCGTTAAGCGCAGAGTTGGCAGGAGAATAGGAGAGATAAGCGCATATTTGGAATATTTTCCTCAGCTCGAAAGAGTTAGTGGCTAGGGAATTTAAATGTGCGCTTGACTCCTGAAACTGCGGTATTTAGAATGCCGCTCCCCTTTAGGTGTATAAGTTGGTTATAAATACACCATTGGGATTAAACACCTTCATATTGAAGGTAAATTTACATTTGGAGAAAATTTGCATGGCAACGATCAACCAGTTGGTTCGTAAGCCGAGAAAACGCAAGGTAAGTAAAAGCGATGTTCCCGCACTTCAGGCCTGTCCGCAGCGTCGAGGTGTTTGTACTCGTGTTTATACTACAACTCCGAAGAAGCCAAACTCTGCGTTGCGTAAAGTTTGTCGTGTTCGCCTAACCAGTGGATTTGAGGTTACCTCATACATTGGTGGTGAAGGCCACAACTTACAGGAACACAGTGTTGTGCTAATTCGCGGTGGTCGTGTAAAAGACTTGCCAGGTGTTCGCTACCATACAGTGCGAGGTACTTTAGATACAGCCGGTGTTAACGGCCGTACCAAAAGACGCTCAAAGTATGGTACCAAACGACCTAAGAGTTAAGCGTAATTTCCGGTAAAACAACCAAGTAAGGCTAGGTTAATTACCTAGGCAAACCTGAAGAGAAGGGCAAAACGATGCCAAGAAGAAGAGTAGCAGCAAAGCGTGAAATATTGCCAGATCCAAAATTTGGTGATGTGACATTAGCTAAATTTATGAACCACGTAATGGTCAGCGGAAAGAAATCTGTCGCTGAGCGGATTGTTTATGGTGCGTTAGAGCTTGTAGAGCAGCGCCTTAAGAAAAGTCCCGTGGAAGTGTTCCAAGAAGCTTTGGATAATGTAGCACCGATGGTTGAGGTTAAGTCTCGCCGTGTGGGTGGTGCAACCTATCAGGTGCCAGTTGAAGTTCGTCCTTCAAGAAGAACTGCATTGGCAATGAGATGGTTGGTTGATTACGCTCGCGATCGAGGTGAAAAATCCATGCCGCAACGTCTTGCCGGTGAATTGATTGATGCAGTTCAGGGTAAAGGTGGAGCAGTTAAGAAGCGTGAAGATGTGCATCGCATGGCAGAAGCTAACAAGGCGTTCTCGCACTTTCGTTTCTAAGTTATACTTAGTCATATTGTTCGTTCAAAGGCGGCTCTTGTAGCCGCCTTTTTGCGCTTATAAATAAAGAGTATTTGAGGATAAATTGTGGCACGTAAAACCCCTATCAGTCGCTATCGAAATATTGGTATCTGTGCCCATGTGGATGCAGGTAAAACCACAACAACAGAGCGTGTGCTTTTCTATACTGGACTCTCACATAAAATAGGTGAGGTTCACGACGGTGCCGCGACGATGGACTGGATGGAGCAAGAACAAGAGCGGGGTATTACCATTACCTCGGCAGCAACCACCTGTTTCTGGCGCGGTATGGACGCACAGTTCCCTGATCATCGCATCAATATTATCGATACCCCAGGCCATGTAGATTTTACTATTGAAGTAGAGCGCTCACTTAGAGTGCTTGATGGAGCGGTTGTTGTTCTTTGTGGATCCTCTGGTGTCCAGCCACAAACTGAAACTGTATGGCGTCAGGCCCATAAATATGAAGTTCCGCGCATGGTGTTTGTTAACAAGATGGATCGTGCAGGCGCTGATTTTAAAGAAGTAGTTACACAGCTAGGTACTAGATTAGGTGCCAATGCAATTCCTCTTCAGATGACCATAGGAGCGGAAGAAAACTTTAAAGGTGTTGTTGACCTTATTAAGATGAAGGCCATTTTTTGGAATGAATCTGATCAGGGGATGACCTTTGAGTACCAAGATATTCCACTAGATCTTCTAGATGAATGCAAAGAGATGCACGAGGCTATTTTAGAAGCAGCGGCTGAAGCCAATGACGAATTCATGGGTAAGTATCTTGAAGGTGAGGTGCTATCAGAGGATGAAATTAAACAGGGGATACGATTACGAACGCTGGCTAATGAAATTGTCCCTGTGTTAGGTGGCTCTGCATTTAAAAATAAGGGTGTTCAGGCAATGCTTGATGCGGTTATTGAATTCTTACCATCACCAACAGAAGTTAAAGCCATTGAGGGCGAGCTTGAAAATGGTGAACAGGCTATACGCCATGCTGACGATGATGCGCCTTTTTCAGCGCTAGCATTTAAAATTGCGACTGATCCTTTTGTTGGCACCCTTACCTTTATGCGCGTTTACTCTGGACAGCTAAAAAGTGGTACTGCGGTCTATAATTCAGTCAAAATGAAAAGGGAGCGTGTTGGACGGATGGTGCAGATGCACTCAAATAGTCGTGAAGAAATTCAAGAGGTTCTGGCGGGCGATATTGTCGCAGCTATTGGCCTTAAGGACGTGACGACAGGCGATACCCTTTGTGCAGAGAATGGCAAGATAATACTTGAGCGAATGGAGTTCCCTGAGCCGGTGATTTCTGTTGCGGTTGAGCCAAGATCTCAGGCAGATCAGGAAAAAATGGGTGTTGCCCTTGGTAAATTAGCCCAAGAAGACCCCTCATTTAGAGTGAAAACTGATGAAGAAAGCGGACAAACTATTATTTCGGGCATGGGTGAACTTCACTTAGATATCCTGGTTGAACGTATGCGCAGGGAATTTACTGTCGAAGCTAATATAGGTAAACCCCAGGTTGCTTACAGAGAAACCATTCGTAACAACTGTGAGATTGAGGGGAAGTTTATTCGTCAGTCCGGTGGCCGAGGACAATATGGCCATGTATGCATAAGATTTGAGCCCGCTGAAGATGCAGGGGCCGAAGGGCTAGAATTTGTGAATGAAATTGCCGGCGGCACAGTGCCTCGAGAATTTATTCCAGCTGTCTCTAAGGGTATTGAAGAGCAGATGCAAAACGGTGTTTTGGCGGGCTATCCCTTATTGGGTGTTAAGGCTACCCTCTATGATGGTTCCTTTCACGATGTTGATTCTTCCGAGGTGGCATTTAAGATTGCAGCCTCAATGGCAACTAAAAAATTGGCTGATGATGGCGGAGCGGTATTGCTCGAACCGATGATGACTGTTGAAGTAGTAACCCCCGAAACAAATATGGGTGACGTAGTAGGTGATTTAAATCGCCGCCGCGGCATCATTCACGGTATGGATGAAAATCCATCGGGTAAAGTGGTAAATGCTGAGGTGCCACTTTCAGAAATGTTTGGTTATGCAACTGATCTTCGGTCTGCGACTCAGGGTCGCGCTACCTTTACTATGGAATTCGACAAGTACGCAGAGGCGCCTAAGAATGTTGCTGATGCGATTATCTCTAAAAATATGGGCTAAAGCTAAGAGCTATATTTAGCGCTTTTTTATAGGCAATAAAAAACCCCGCTAACATTAGCGGGGTTTTTTTGTTTCTAAGAGCGCCGTAATTACTTAGCTTCTTTACGTGCCTTAGCTTCTACTATTACTTCTTCAGCAATGTTTTGTGGGCAAGGTAGGTAATGGGAGAATTCCATTGAGAACTGACCTCGACCAGATGTCATAGTACGCAGGTGACCAATATAGCCAAACATTTCTGAAAGTGGCACATCAGCTTTGATACGCACGCCTGTAACACCAGGCTCCTGATCTTTAATCATACCGCGACGACGGTTTAAATCACCAATTACATCACCAACATGATCATCCGGCGTATAAACATCAACCTTCATGATGGGTTCAATAATCTGTGGCCCAGCCTTTGGCATAGATTGACGATAGGCACCCTTAGCAGCAATTTCAAAAGCCACTGCAGAGGAGTCAACGGCGTGGAAGCCACCATCGAATAGTTCAACTTCAACGTCCAATACAGGGTAGCCAGCTAGAGGGCCTTCCTCTAGCATGCCAGCAAAACCTTTCTCAATGGCTGGGAAGAATTCTTTAGGAACATTGCCGCCCACAACGGTTGAAGCAAAGGTAAAGCCAGAACCGGTTTCGCCAGGACGAATATGGTAGTCGATCTTACCAAACTGACCAGAACCACCAGATTGCTTCTTGTGCGTGTAGCTATCTTCGATTGGCAATGTGATTGTTTCACGGTAAGCAACCTGCGGCTGACCAACTTCTAGCTCAACGCCATAGGTTCGCTTAAGAATGTCTACCTTAATATCCAGATGTAGCTCGCCCATGCCCTTAAGGATGGTTTCGCCACTGTCTTGGTCAGTCTCGACGCAGAACGATGGATCTTCAGCAATCATTTTGCCTAATGCAACACCCATTTTTTCTGAGCCGCCCTTATCTTTTGGGCTAACTGCGATAGAGATTACAGGATCTGGGAAGATCATTGGCTCAAGTGTGCAGGGATGTTTAGGATCACATAATGTATGACCCGTTTGAACGTTTTTCATGCCCACGATGGCAATAATATCACCGGCCTGTGCCGAGCTAAGCTCGTTTCGGTCATCGGCATGCATCTCAACCATTCGGCCGATACGTTCGCTTTTCCCAGTTGCTGAGTTAAGGATGGTGTCGCCTTTATTAAGAACACCAGAATAGATACGCACAAAAGTAAGTGCACCAAAGCGGTCATCCATAATTTTGAATGCTAATGCACGAAGAGGCTCTTCAGTAGCAACTTTAGCGAACTCGCCGGTTTCTTCGCCATCTTCATTGGTTAGTGGCTGCGGATCTACTTCAGTTGGGCATGGAAGGTAATCGATAACAGCATCTAGGACAAGTTGCACGCCTTTGTTTTTAAACGCAGAACCACAATAAGTCGGGAAAAAGTCTAGTGCAGTAGTTCCCTTACGGATACAGCGCTTAAGATCTTCAATGGAAATTGTTTCGCCTTCCATATAAGCCATCATAAGATCGTCGTCTTGTTCAACGGCAGTTTCAATCAGTTGCTCGTGGTACATATCGACGTCATCAACCATATCGGCTGGAGTATCAACGATTTCGAAATTCTCAGGAAGCCCCGTATCGTCCCATACATAGGCTTTCTTGGTAAGAACATCAACTACACCAATAAAATCATCTTCACGGCCAATTGGAAGTGTCATTACTAGCGGGTTGGCGCCAAGAACTTTCTTAACCTGATCAACAACCCGATAAAAGTCAGCACCCATTCTGTCAAGCTTGTTAACTAGGATGATTCGCGCAACTTCTGAGTCATTAGCATAACGCCAGTTAGTTTCTGATTGGGGCTCAACACCACCAGAGCCACAAAATACACCAACGCCGCCATCAAGTACTTTTAGCGAACGATATACTTCGACCGTGAAATCAACGTGTCCTGGGGTATCAATAATATTTAATCGGTGATCCTTCCAGAAGCAGGTCGTTGCAGCGGACTGAATAGTTATGCCGCGTTCTTGTTCCTGCTCCATAAAGTCAGTGGTTGCTGCACCATCATGAACTTCACCAGTTTTATGGATTTTACCCGTGAGTTTAAGAATTCTTTCAGTAGTTGTGGTCTTTCCCGCATCAACGTGGGCGAAGATACCAATATTTCTGTAGTGAGATAAATCTGTCATTTTTGTCGCTCGGCTATCTTATTAAGGCTAATTTTTTGGTTTTTGAACGCGCGCGAGTATACAGGATATTCAGCAGATTAAGCATAAAAAAATAAATATTTGTGCAGTAAAAGAGTAAAAAAGGCCTGAAAATAGCTTTTTTTAAAAAATAATTGGTATTTTATGCCTTAAATCGTTGACTCTTATAAATCCCAGTATAAGATTGCGTTCCTTACGCGCTAGCACTTTTAATTTAAGCGTTAGTTGCAGCAGAATTTACAGCACCGTTGATGCGCCATAATGAGGAGACTCTAACATGTCAAAAGAAAAATTTGAAAGAAATAAGCCACATGTAAACGTAGGTACAATTGGCCACGTTGATCATGGTAAAACGACATTAACGGCGGCGATGACGCGCGTTTGTGCGGAAGTATATGGGGGCGAAATGAAAGCCTTCGATCAGATTGATAATGCGCCGGAAGAGCGAGAGCGTGGTATTACTATCTCAACGGCTCATGTTGAGTATGATTCTACCATTCGTCACTACGCGCACGTAGACTGCCCGGGTCACGCGGATTACGTAAAGAACATGATTACAGGTGCTGCACAGATGGACGGCGCTATCCTGGTATGTGGTGCGACTGATGGCCCAATGCCACAGACACGTGAGCACATTCTATTGTCACGTCAGGTTGGCGTGCCCTATGTACTAGTATTTTTGAACAAAGCCGATCTTCTAGCAGAAGACTGTGGCGGTGTTGGTTCAGAAGAGTACACAGAGATGTTGGAATTGGTTGAGATGGAGCTGCGCGAGCTACTTGATCTTTATGAGTTCCCTGGAGACGATACGCCAATTATTGTTGGTTCAGCGTTGATGGCGTTGGAAGGAAAAGACGACAATGAGTTGGGTACAACTGCAGTTAAAAAATTAGTAGAAGCTCTAGATGCCTATATTCCTGAGCCTGTACGAGCGATTGATCAGCCATTCTTGATGCCAATTGAAGATGTATTCTCAATTGCAGGTCGAGGTACAGTAGTAACAGGTCGTGTTGAGCGCGGTGTTGTTAAGGTGGGTGAAGAGATTGAGATTATTGGTATTGCGGACACAGAGAAGACGACCTGTACAGGTGTTGAGATGTTCCGTAAGTTGTTGGATGAAGGTCGTGCGGGCGAGAACGTAGGTGTATTGCTACGCGGTACTAAGCGAGAAGAAGTACAGCGTGGTCAGGTATTGGCTCACGTTGGCTCAGTTAAGCCTCACACCAAGTTTACTTCAGAGATTTATGTATTGTCGAAAGACGAGGGTGGCCGTCATACGCCATTCTTTAAAGGCTACCGTCCGCAGTTTTACTTCCGTACAACAGATGTAACGGGCGCTTGTGAATTGCCAGCTGGAACAGAGATGGTAATGCCAGGTGACAACGTGCAGATGGAAGTTGAACTAATTCATCCGATTGCGATGGAAGAAGGTCTTCGATTTGCAATTCGTGAAGGCGGCCGCACAGTAGGTGCTGGTGTTGTAGCGAAAATTATTGCTTAAGTAGTAATGTAGTAAAAAGAGAGGGTTTTAATGCCCTCCTTTTTTATTGCTAGGCTTTTTGAAAGCCTGCAGTGCAAAAAAATGTAATATGAGTATTAATTAGCTTGACAGCATCGAGCCGCACCACTAAGATTCGCCCTCCTTTTTAGAAGGGCAAGTTGGTAGCGGCAAAGACGTTAAAAGCCGATTATTTAGAAATTAAACGTATTGATAGCGGAGTTTCGCTTACATGCAGAACCAAAGTATTAGGATTCGCCTTAAAGCGTTCGATCACAAACTGATCGACACCTCAACTCAAGAAATTGTTGAGACTGCAAGACGCACTGGCGCACAAATTCGTGGCCCAATACCCTTGCCAACACGCAAGGAGAGATTCACAGTATTGATTTCTCCTCACGTTAACAAGGATGCGCGCGATCAGTATGAAATTCGTACGCACAAGCGCTTAATCGACATTGTCGAGCCAACAGAAAAAACTGTTGATGCGCTAATGAAACTGAATCTTGCCGCAGGAGTTGATGTTCAGATTAGTCTGGGCTAATAACGACTGTAGCTACTCAGCATATGCTGGGCTTAATTTAAAGTGTAATGTCTTGAAATAGACAGCCGTAGCGGGTAAGAGCCCCGTACGCTTGAGAGGTCAAAAAAATGAGTATAGGTCTTGTCGGCCGCAAATGCGGCATGACTCGTGTATTTACCGAGGATGGTGCATCTATTCCAGTTACTGTGATAGAGGCCACGCCCAACCTTATTACCCAGATTAAGTCTTTGGAGACTGATGGCTATTCAGCTATTCAGATTACCACTGGCTCTGTTAAAGCTTCCCGTGTATCCAAATCCCAAGCAGGTCATTTCGCCAAGTCAGGTGTTGAGGCTGGTCGTGGGCAATGGGAATTCCGCTCGGAAAGCGCAGATGAGGCATTTGAAGTAGGTGCCGCCTTGACCGTAGAGCGGTTTGAGCAGGGTCAAAAAGTTGACGTTACTGGCACTTCCAAAGGTAAAGGTTTTCAGGGTGGTGTTAAGCGTTGGAACTTTACTATGCAAGATGCAACACATGGTAACTCTATCTCTCACCGTGCACCGGGATCGATTGGTCAAAACCAAACCCCTGGTCGTGTATTTAAGGGTAAGAAGATGGCAGGTCATATGGGTGCTGAGCAGTGTACTTCTCAGAATCTAGAAATCATCCGCGTTGATGCGGAACGCAATTTACTGCTTGTTAAAGGTGCCGTACCCGGTGCTCCAGGCGGTGACGTTGTTGTTCGGCCAGCAGTTAAGGCGTAAGGAGAGTGTCCATGGAATTAGCGATAGCGACACCTAAAGGTAACAAAGGAACCGTTGAGGTTTCTGATGTAACTTTTGGCAAAGAATTTAATCAAGATCTTATTCATCAGACAGTTGTAGCATTCTTAGCGGGTGCCCGTCAGGGTACTAAAGCCCAAAAGAATCGTTCTGCAGTTTCCGGTGGTGGTCGTAAGCCTTTCCGCCAGAAAGGTACAGGTCGAGCGCGTGCTGGTACTATCCGAAGCCCTTTGTGGCGTTCAGGTGGTGTCACCTTTGCTGCTCAGCCCCGCGATCATAGTCAAAAATTAAACAAAAAAATGTATCGTTCAGCGATGCAGTCGATTCTTTCTGAGTTAGCCCGTCAAGAACGTTTAATTATCGTTCAAGATTTTGAGTTAGAGGCGCCTAAGACTAAAGCTTTGGTTGCCAAGTTGGGTGAGTTTGGTTTGAGCGAAGCACTAATTGTTACTGAAGAGGTGAATGAGAACCTTTACCTTTCTTCGCGAAACCTTCATAAGGTTGAGGTTTGTGATTCAGCGGCATTAGATCCAGTTAGCTTAATAAATTTCGACAAGGTGGTAGTTACTGTTGCCGCCCTTAAAAAGATTGAGGAGATATTGGTATGAACCAAGAGAGACTCTTCAAAGTGTTGCTAGGGCCGCACATCACTGAAAAAGCGGCATCTGCCTCTGGTTCTGCGACTCAGATTGCATTTAAAGTGGCTACTGATGCGAGCAAGCTCGAAGTTAAGAAAGCGGTAGAGAAGCTCTTTGAAGTAAAAGTTGATGGTGTGCGAGTTGTAAATGTTAAAGGCAAGACGCGTCGTACAAAAACGGGAATGGGCAAAAGAAGTGATTGGAAAAAAGCCTATATACGACTTGCTGAAGGTCAAGACATTGACTTTTCGGTAACGGATTGAGGGTTGAATAATGTCAGTAATTAAGAGAAAGCCAACATCCCCGGGAAGACGTTTTGTTGTAAGCGTTGTTACCCCAGACCTGCACAAAGGTGCACCTTATGCGCCATTATTAGCGCCCAAGAAAAAGTCAGGTGGCCGTAATAGTAATGGACGAATCACTGTTCGCCATATCGGTGGTGGACACAAGCAGCATTATAGAATTGTTGATTTCAAGCGTGACAAAGATGGTATTCCATCTAAGGTTGAGCGTTTGGAGTATGATCCAAACCGTAGTGCCCACATTGCTTTATTGTGTTTCGCTGACGGTGAAAGACGTTATATTATTGCCCCTAAGGGTGTTTCTGCTGGTGATACTTTAGTATCAGGAAGTGATGCGCCCATTAAGCCAGGAAACTGTCTGCCACTTCGCAATATACCAGTGGGTTCTGTAATTCACTGTGTTGAAATGAAGCCTGGTAAAGGAGCTCAAATTGCACGTAGTGCTGCAGCTTCAGTTCAGTTAGTTGCTCGTGAAGGTGCTTATGCTACCTTGCGCTTGCGAAGCGGTGAGATGCGTAAGATTCCAGTTGATTGTCGTGCAACACTGGGCGAAGTTTCAAACAGTGAGCATAGCTTGCGCTCATTGGGTAAGGCTGGTGCATCTCGCTGGAGAGGTATTAGACCAACGGTTCGTGGTGTTGCTATGAACCCGGTTGATCATCCGCATGGTGGTGGTGAAGGACGTACTTCTGGTGGTCGTCACCCGGTTTCTCCTTGGGGAATGCCAACTAAAGGATATAAGACGCGTAAGAATAAGCGTACTGATAAATACATTGTTCGTCGTCGCAAGTAAGCGAAGACTGATTATTATAAGAGGAAAGCAAACGTGCCACGCTCTCTAAAAAAAGGACCATTCGTAGATCTTCACCTTGTTAAGAAGATTGAAGCTGCGGTAGCAAACAATGAACGTCGTCCAATTAAAACTTGGTCTCGTCGCTCTATGATTCTACCCGATATGGTTGGTCTTACTATAGCCATTCACAATGGCCGTCAACATATTCCTGTTTTGATCAACGAAGAAATGGTTGGTCATAAGCTGGGTGAATTCGCTCCAACACGTACCTACAAAGGTCACGTTGCGGACAAGAAAGCCAAGTAAGATAGGGGGTCTATTGTGGAAGTAGCAGCTAGATTAAAAGGTGCCAAATTATCTGCGCAGAAAGCGCGCTTGGTTGCCGATCAAATTCGCGGTAAGTCCGCTGAATCTGCCTTAGAGATTTTGCAGTTCAGTGGTAAAAAAGGTGCGGACATTATCAAAAAAGTGCTCGAGTCAGCTATTGCTAATGCTGAGCATAATGATGGTGCTGATGTTGATGAGTTATCAGTTTCAACTATCTTTGTTGACGAGGGTACGACCATGAAGCGTATTAAGCCAAGAGCTAAAGGTCGTGCTGATAGAATTTTAAAGCGCAGTTGTCATATCACTGTGAAAGTTTCTGAGAAATAGAATTTAGGTTCGGGAGTCCATTAAATGGGTCAAAAAGTACATCCAACCGGTATCCGTCTAGGTATTGTTAAAAAACATTCCTCAACTTGGTATTCCGGCAAAAAGGACTATGCAGATAAGCTCAATCAGGATCTTGCTGTACGTGAGTACATTCAGAAATCTTTGAGCCATGCATCAGTAAGCCGTGTTGATATAGAGCGTCCATCGGACAGTGCTCGAATCACCATCCATACTGCTCGCCCTGGCATAGTAATTGGTAAGAAAGGTGAAGATGTTGAGAAATTACGCAAAGAAGTTTCATTGCGTATGGGCTGCCCTGTCCATGTTAACATTGAAGAAATTCGTAAGCCTGATCTTGATGCTGCATTGGTGGCACAGAATGTTGCTCAGCAGCTTGAGCGTCGCGTTATGTTCCGCCGTGCTATGAAGCGCGCTGTACAGAATGCTATGCGTTCAGGAGCACAGGGTGTGAAGATTCAGGTTGGAGGTCGTTTAGGTGGAGCTGAGATTGCTCGTTCTGAATGGTATCGAGAAGGTCGAGTGCCACTACACACTTTACGTGCAGACATCGACTATTCTACAGCTGAAGGCAATACCACCTATGGTGTGATTGGCGTTAAGGTGTGGATATTTAAGGGTGAAATTTTGGGTGGTGAAGAAGCGCAGGTTACTCCTTCACAAACTAGATCAAACAAGAAATAAGCGATTAAGAGTAGAGCGAAATGCTACAGCCTAAACGTACAAAATTCCGCAAAATGCACAAGGGTCGCAACCGTGGGTTAGCGCACCGAGGAAGCAAAGTTAGCTTCGGAGAGTTTGCTCTCAAAGCGTCTGGCCGCGGTCGTTTGACCGCAAGACAGATCGAAGCGGCTCGTCGTGCAATGACTCGTCACATTAAGCGTGGCGGTAAGATTTGGATCCGTGTTTTTCCGGACAAGCCTATTACTAATAAGCCTCTTGAAGTACGAATGGGTAAAGGTAAGGGTAATGTTGAATACTGGGTTGCTTTGATTCAGCCAGGTAAAGTCCTTTATGAAATGGAAGGTGTAAGCGAGGAGTTAGCTCGTGAAGCATTTGCATTAGCAGCGGCCAAGCTGCCTATTGCAACCACCTTTGTTAAAAGAACGGTGATGTAAAGATGAATGCTAAAGAATTGCACGAAAAGACGATTGAAGAATTACAATCGAGCTTGGGTGAAGAGCAAGAAGCTCAGTTTAAGTTGCGCATGCAGCAAGCAACTGGTCAGCTTACTGAATCTCACATGGTTAAACAGACGCGTCGCAATATCGCGCGTTTAAAGACTGTTATAACTCAGAAGGCAGGTAAATAGATATGTCTGATAATAAAACTTCTTCACGTACTCTGAGTGGAAAGATTCTTAGCGATAAGATGGATAAGTCTATTACAGTCCTAGTTGAGCGACGAGTGAGACACCCTGTTTACGGGAAAATTTTGACTAAGTCATCCAAGATTAAGGCGCATGATGAAACGAACGACGCGCGTATGGGTGATATGGTAACAATAGCTGAATGTGCTCCAATTTCTAAGCATAAGTCTTGGAAGCTGGTTAGCATAGATGAGCGAGCTGCAGCAGAATAATTCTGCTAATAGCGATAGTTTCGGGGAACGAAAATGATTCAAACAGAAAGTTATCTTGATGTAGCAGACAACAGTGGCGCACGTCGTGTAATGTGCATCAAAGTGTTAGGTGGATCTCACCGTCGCTATGCTCGGGTTGGTGACATTATTAAAGTTACCGTTAAGGAAGCTATTCCTCGGGGTAAAGTTAAGAAAGGTCAGGTAATGAGTGCGGTAGTTGTTCGCACCAAGAAAGGTTTGCGTAGACAGGATGGTAGCTTGATCAAATTTGATGACAATGCTGCAGTGTTACTAAATGCAAGTAACGCACCTGTAGGAACACGTATTTTTGGGCCGGTAACTCGAGAGCTTCGGAACGAGAAGTTCATGCGAATTATCTCATTAGCTCCTGAAGTACTTTAATTGAGGTTTTAGACATGGCAATGCAAAAAATCAAGCGTGACGATGAAGTTATTGTTATCGCTGGTAAAGACAAAGGCAAGCGAGGCAAAGTCCTCAAGGTCTTAGACGATAGTCGTCTTTTGGTATCCGGTGTGCAAATAATCAAAAAGCACCAGAAGCCTAATCCTCAAGCTGGTATTCCAGGTGGAATTATTGAGAAAGAGGCGCCAATTCAAGTTTCTAACGTTGCGATTTTCAACAGCGCAACAAGTAAGGCGGATCGCGTTGGCTTTAAGTTTCAAGAAGACAACACAAAAATTCGAGTATTTAAGTCAAACGGCGAAGCCGTAGACGCTTAAGGATAGGTAGATCAAATGGCAAGGCTGAAAGAAGTTTACAATAAAGAAATAGCGCCGCAGCTTAAAGATGAGCTGGGTCTGGCAAATGTAATGGAAGTGCCCCGCATTCTTAAGGTTACTCTTAATATGGGTGTAGGTGAGGCATTAGCAGATAAGAAAGCGCTTGAGAATGCGGTAGCTGATCTGACGTTAATCTCTGGTCAAAAACCTGTTATTAACAATGCTAGAAAATCTATTGCAGGCTTTAAGGTTCGTCAAGGCTGGCCAATTGGTACTAAAGTAACCTTGCGTCGTGAGCGTATGTATGAATTTTTAGAGCGTCTCATTAGTGTTGCTATCCCTCGGATTCGTGATTTCCGCGGCATTAGCCCTAAGCAGTTCGATGGTAGAGGTAACTTCTCTATGGGTGTAAGTGAGCAAATCATTTTCCCTGAGATTGATTACGAAAAAATTGATAAGTTGCGAGGTCTTGATATCACTATTACGACATCAGCTCGCACCGATGACGAAGGTCGCGCACTTTTGCGTGCCTTTAACTTCCCGCTAAAAGGTTGAGGTAGCAGACCATGGCAAAAGTATCTATGGTAGAGCGTGAAAAGCGTCGTACCAAAACAGTTGAGAAATATGCTGCTAAGCGTGCAGAGCTAAAAGCTACAATTAGCAATGTGAATGCTTCAGATGAAGAGCGATGGGAAGCGCAGCAAAAGCTGCAAAAGTTGCCCCGAGACGCCAGCCCAGTTCGTCAGCGTAACCGTTGTCGTGTAACGGGTCGTCCTCACGGAGTGTACAGAAAATTTGGCCTGTGCCGTAACAAACTACGCGAAAGTGCGATGCGTGGTTTTGTTCCCGGACTTCGCAAAGCCAGCTGGTAGTCCTAGGAGCAATATTTTATGAGTATGCAAGATCCATTATCAGACATGTTGACGTGCATTCGTAATGCACATCTTCGTAGTAAGCCAGAAGTTGCTATGCCTTCTTCAAAACTAAAAGCCTCTGTTGCTCAAGTTTTGCAGGATGAGGGTTATATTAATGGTTTTAGTATTAGTACTGATGTTAAACCAACATTAACTGTTGAATTGAAGTATTTTGATGGAAAGCCGGTGATCGAAGAGATAAAGCGTATGAGCAAGCCGAGCTTACGTCTTTATAAAGGTAGTAATGATCTACCGCAAGTTAGAAGTGGTCTCGGTGTTGCTATTGTCTCAACCAGTAAAGGTGTGATGACAGATCGAGCTGCAAGAGCTGCCGGTATCGGCGGTGAAATTCTTTGCACAGTATTCTGATAGGAAACAATAATGTCTAGAATTGCAAATAATCCAGTAGCTGTTCCGAAGGGTGTTGAAGTTACCTTAAATGGTACTGATATTTCCGTAAAAGGTACGAAAGGTACTTTGGCGATGGCCATTAATCCTTCGGTTGAGATTGTGAAAGGTGATGATGTTTTAACTTTTGCTGCTCGATCTGGCGATAACTTTTCGCGAGCTATGTCTGGTACTACAAGAGCACTTGTTAATAACATGGTTATTGGAGTGACTCAGGGTTTTGAAACCAAACTTAATTTGGTAGGTGTTGGTTACAGATCGCAGGTTCAGGGTAATAAGTTAAACCTTACTCTTGGATTTTCGCACCCTGTAGTATACGAATTGCCAGAGGGTGTTTCTGCTGAAACCCCTAGTCAAACAGAAGTGTTATTGAAGTCTGCTGACAAGCAAAAATTGGGTCAGGCCGTCGCTGAAATAAGGGCGTTCCGTCCACCAGAGCCATATAAAGGTAAAGGTGTACAGATTTCTGGCGAATATATAAGACGTAAAGAAGCCAAGAAGAAGTAATAGGTTAAAACCATGAGCGATAAGAAACTATCAAGACAACGTCGAGCGAGACGTTCACGTATGAAAATACGCGAGAAGGGCGCTACGCGTCTTTGCATTAACCGTACGCCGTGTCACATCTATGCCCAGGTTATTGCTGAAGGTGGAGATAAAATTCTTGCCAGCGCATCAACCTTAGATAAGGATCTTAGATCAGGTAGCACCGGTAACGAAGCTGCTGCTGCTGCAGTAGGAAAGTTGGTTGGAGAGCGTGCTGTTGCTGCCGGTGTAACTGCAGTAGCTTTTGACCGAAGCGGTTTTAAATATCACGGCCGTGTTAAAGCATTGGCAGACGCCGCGCGTGAAGCCGGCCTCGAATTTTAATAGGTAATAGATATGGCTCTTACAGATCAAAAAGACGCTTCAGCTGAAGGCATGTTAGAGAAGCTGGTGCAAGTCAACCGTGTTGCTAAAACAGTTAAAGGTGGACGTATTTTTGCATTCACTGCCCTAACTGTAGTTGGTGATGGTAATGGTAAAGTTGGTTTTGGTCGCGGTAAAGCGCGCGAAGTTCCAGCTGCTATTCAAAAAGCTAATGAATCAGCTCGCAGGAATATGATTGATGTTGCATTGGACGGTTCTACTATTCAATATGCTACTAAAGGTATTCACGCTGCTTCTAAAATCTATATGCAGCCTGCATCTGAAGGTACTGGTGTTATTGCCGGTGGCGCTATGCGATCTGTATTAGAATTAGCGGGTGTGCAGAACGTATTAGCCAAGTGCTACGGTTCTACCAACCCAGTAAATGTAGTAAGAGCTACTTTTAAAGCTCTTCGAGATATGAAGTCTCCTGATGATGTTGCGGCTAAACGTGGCAAATCAGTTGAAGAAATTCTGAATTAGTTGGCGTCTATAACGTCCTTGTGATTGGAAAAAATCATGGCTAAAGCGAAAGTTAAAAAAATTAAAGTCACTCAAGTTAAGAGTGCAATCGGGCGATTAAAAAACCACAAGGCATGTCTTAGTGGTTTGGGCTTACGACGTATACGCCACAGTGTGGTTGTTGAAGATACGCCGTCTAATCGTGGCATGATCAATAGAGTCAACTATATGTTGCAGGTTGAGGAAGCGTAAGATGCGTCTTAATACCCTAAGTCCGGCTCCGGGTCGAGTTAAAGAAGGTAAGCGCTGTGGTCGCGGTATTGGTAGCGGCATTGGTAAAACGGGTGGCCGTGGTCACAAAGGCCAAAAGGCTCGAACCGGTGGTTCTATTCGTCCAGGTTTTGAGGGTGGTCAAATGCCACTTCAAAAACGTTTGCCTAAATATGGTTTTACATCGCGATTAGCTGCAGTGACTGCAGAGATACGCTTATCTGAACTAAACCTTATTGAGGGTGATGTTGCAACTATTGAAACATTGCGAAGCGCTAGACTAATTAATAATAATATTAGCAGAGCAAAAGTTATTGGTTCTGGTGAGTTAAAGAAAGCTATTACCCTTAAAGGTATTGGCGCTACTAAAGGTGCAGCAGACGCTATTATTGCTGCTGGCGGAAAGGTAGAAGAGTAAGTTTTTATGGCCAGAGCAGATTCAACATCAATGGGTAATTCGAAAGGTTTAGCAGAGCTTTGGGCTCGACTGCGCTTTTTACTTCTTGCCATTATCGTTTATCGATTAGGCACCCATATTCCTGTTCCTGGCTTTGACCCAGAGCGTTTGTCAGACCTGTTTACGCAAAACCAAGGCACTTTCTTAGGTTTGTTTAACATGTTTTCTGGTGGTGCTCTTGAGAGAATGAGTATTCTAGCGTTAGGTGTTATGCCTTACATTTCTGCCTCTATTATTATGCAGCTTATGTCAGCAACCGTTCCATCCTTGGAGCAGTTAAAGAAAGAAGGCGACAATGGTCGTCGCCAGATTAATCAGTACACCAGATATTTAACTGTTGCCCTAGCATTATTTCAAGGCACTGGCTTAGCTGTTAGTTTTGCATCACAAGGCTTGGCTTTTGAAGTTAATACCATGTTTTACATGGTCGCGATTGCTTCGCTTGTTTCTGGTGCTATCTTTCTTATGTGGCTGGGTGAGCAGATTACGGAGCGCGGGATTGGTAATGGCATTTCGATGCTAATCTTTGCAGGTATTGTTGCAGGTATTCCTGGTGCAATTGCACAGGCACTTGAGTCAGCTAGACAGGGTGATTTAAATTCACTTATGTTATTGGTCATCTTGATCCTTGCCTTAGCGGTAGTTTACTTTGTGGTCTTTATTGAGCGTGGTCAACGCCGTTTAACGGTTAACTATGCTCAGCGACAAGGTCGTAAGGGCTATAATGCCCAGGCTTCACATTTGCCCCTAAAGGTAAATATGGCCGGTGTTATACCAGCAATTTTCGCCAGTAGTTTATTGCTTTTCCCGGCTTCTATTAGCCAATGGTTTGGTCAGGGTGTAAATGCACCGGCATGGCTACAAGATGTAGCTTTATTGATTGGCCCAGGACAACCCTTATATGTACTGTTGTTCTCAGCATTAATAATTTTCTTCAGTTTCTTCTATACGGCGTTAATGTATAACCCAAGAGAAGTGGCTGATAATCTAAAAAAAGGCGGTGCTTATTTACCAGGAATTCGACCTGGTGATCAGACAGCCAAATATATTGATAGTGTGACCACAAGATTGACATTGATAGGTGGTATTTATATCACTTTGATTTGTCTTATGCCTCAGTTCTTAAATGTGTACTTTAATGTACCCTTTTATCTGGGCGGGACGTCGCTATTAATTGCGGTTGTTGTAACTATGGATTTTATGGCTCAAGTGCAGTCACATCTTATGTCGCAACAATATGATTCGTTAATGAAAAAGGCCAACCTTAAAAACGTTGGTCGCAAGTAAAGAGGTGATGCTGTGAAAGTTCGTGCATCTGTAAAAAAGATTTGTCGTAATTGCAAGATTGTTCGTCGTAACGGTGTGGTTAGGGTTATTTGTAACGTTGAGCCACGTCATAAACAACGCCAAGGATAATCTGGTTGATTTTTGATATGTCTATCGGTATCCTAGCGCGCCCATTCAGTAGCCTTTTGGTTTTCTGAAAGTTAACTAGAGCTGATTAAACTCATAGTAAATGGAGTAATGTGAATGGCCCGTATTGCCGGTGTCAACATACCTGATAACAAACACGCAGTCATTTCTTTGACTTATGTGTTCGGTGTCGGGCGCCCTACCGCAGAGAAAATCTGTGCGGAAGTGGGTATTGCAGAGGACACAAAGATTTCTGAGCTCGACGAAGCTCAACTCGATAAGTTACGTGCTGCTGTAGGGCAGAACGACGTTGAGGGTGACCTTCGTAGAGAAAATAGCATGAACATAAAACGTCTTATGGATTTAGGCTGCTATCGTGGTTTAAGGCATAGACGTAGTCTTCCAGTGCGTGGACAGCGTACCAAGACGAATGCACGTACCCGTAAAGGGCCACGTCGTCCAATTAAAAGATAATTAGGATCGGTTTCTAATGGCAAAAGCAGCAACTAAAACCACCCGTAAAAAGGTCAAGAAGGTCGTTGTAGATGGTATTGCTCATATCAATGCTACCTTTAACAACACGATTATCACGATTACAGATCGTCAGGGTAATACACTCTCTTGGGCTACCTCTGGTGGATCAGGTTTCCGCGGTTCTCGCAAGAGCACTCCTTTCGCAGCCCAGGTTGCTTCGGAGCGCGCTGGTGAAGCTGCTAAAGAGTATGGACTTAAGAATCTCGAAGTACGTGTTAAGGGACCTGGTCCTGGTAGAGAATCGGCAGTAAGAGCTCTTAACAGTGCTGGATTCAAGGTTCAAAGTATTACCGATGTGACACCGATTCCTCATAACGGTTGTCGTCCGCCTAAAAAGCGTCGTGTGTAAAAGGATTAAATAATGGCTAGATATATTGGACCAACTTGTAAGTTATCGCGCAGAGAAGGAACTGATTTGTTCCTTAAAAGTGGCGTTCGTCCGCTAGAGTCTAAGTGTCGCTCTGAGAGTGCACCTGGGCAACACGGTCAACGTCGCGGCAGATTATCTGATTACGGTGTTCAGTTACGTGAAAAGCAAAAAGTGCGTCGTATTTATGGTGTGCTTGAGAAGCAATTTCGTAATTACTACAAAGCAGCTGCTAAGATAAAGGGTAATACGGGTGAAAACCTACTTTCTCTCTTAGAGACTCGTTTAGATAATGTTGTTTATCGTATGGGCTTTGGCTCTACTCGTGCTGAGTCGCGTCAATTAGTTTCTCATAACTCTATTCTTGTGAATGGACAGAAAGTGAATATTCCTTCCTATAATGTTCAGGCAGGTGATGTTGTTAGTCTTCGTGAAAAATCTAAGAAGCAGTTAAGAGTTCAAACTGCTTTGCAGTTAGCCTCTCAACGCGGTGAAATAGAGTGGGTTTCTGTTGACAGCAATAAAATGGAAGGCACCTTCTCAAGAACCCCTGACCGTGCTGATTTGCCGGCTGAGATTAATGAAAACCTTATTGTCGAATTGTATTCTAAGTAATCGCTGAATAGCTCTTACAGGAAAAAATATGCAAAATTCTGTTAATGAATTTCTTACACCAAGAAATATCGATGTAACTTCTTATGATGCTAATCATGCCAAAGTAGTTCTTGAACCACTCGAGCGTGGTTTCGGACATACTTTAGGTAATGCTCTTCGTCGTATACTTCTTTCTTCAATGTCAGGCTGTGCTATTACTGAGGTTGAAATTGAAGGCGTTGAACACGAATACTCCGCTATTGAGGGTGTTCAAGAAGATGTTATGGAGATTCTACTTAATCTTAAATCTGTTGCTGTAGTAATGGAAGGTCGTGACGATACTATTGTTAGTCTAAGCGTTAAGGGCCCAGGTCCTGTTACTGCTGGTGACATTCAAAGTGATGGCCATATTGAAGTGATTAACCCTGACCATGTGATTGCAAACCTTACAGGTAAGTCAAAACTTAATATGCAATTGCGTATTGTTAGAGGGCGTGGTTATCAGCCTTCTGACGCTCGTGCTTCAGACGAAGAGAGTCGTACAATTGGTCGGTTACAATTAGACGCCACTTACAGTCCAATTCTTAAAGTGTCTTATGAAGTTGAAAGTGCACGTGTCGAAAATCGTACTGATTTGGATAAGTTAGTTTTGGAATTAGAAACTAACGGTACTATTGATCCTGAAGAGTCTATCCGTCGTGCAGCAACTATATTGCAACAACAGCTTGCAGTTTTCGTAGACCTTGAAGGTGAAACGACAGCTGAGCCTGAGGAAAAAGAAGACGAGATAGATCCTATTCTATTGCGTCCAGTTGACGATCTAGAGCTTACCGTTAGATCTGCAAACTGTTTAAAGGCTGAAAGTATCTATTACATTGGTGATTTGATTCAACGTACAGAAGTTGAGTTGCTGAAGACCCCTAATTTAGGTAAAAAATCATTAACTGAAATTAAAGATGTTTTGGCTTCCCGTGGTTTATCTTTGGGAATGCGCCTTGAAAATTGGCCGCCAGCAAGCATTCAAACTGATCGTGAGTTAGCTTAAACTAACTTGTTTAAAATCATTGCTCAGACAGCAAAGAATTAAGGAATTTAATCATGCGTCATCGCTACAGTGGTCGCAAACTAAATAAAACAAGCTCACATAAGAGAGCTATGTTCCGTAACATGACAGCATCATTAGTCGAGCACGAGTTGATTAAAACAACTTTGCCTAAAGCTAAGGAATTACGTCGTTTTGCTGAGCCTCTAATAACTATTTCTAAAGATGACTCTGTTGCTAATCGTCGATTAGTTTTTGATCGTCTTCGTAATAAAGAAGCCGTTGGAAAATTATTTTCTGATCTAGGCCCTCGGTACCAAGAGCGTCCAGGTGGCTACCTGCGTATCCTCAAGTGTGGTATGCGTACAGGTGATAATGCACCTATGGCTTATGTTGAGTTAGTCGACCGAGAAATTGTTGAGCCTGATAAAGAAGAAGTTGCAGAAACTGCTGAGTAAGTAGTTTTGGTGTAAAAAAACCGAGTTTTGCTCGGTTTTTTTTCGACTTAATTTTATCCTATTAATTTACAGCTTGCTGATGAAATATTTCTTCAGTTTCTAGTTTCATCATTCGAAGTGGGCCGCCCCATATATAACCTGTATCCAGTGCGAACAACATACCGTTGCAAGGCTTGCCCTTTAGCGCTGCCCAGTGCCCAAAGATTATTTTTATGGGTTTAGTTTCACTTCGGGTATAGCTAAACCAAGGAAAATACGGTTTTGGCATGCTAGTAATTTCTTTGTTTTGTAAGTCCAATTGTCCCGTTGGCGAACAAAACCTCATTCTAGTCAGATAATTCGTGATAACTCGCCAGCGTTCAGGGCCTGTTAAGCTTTCGTGCCATATATCAGGTTGGTTGCCATACATATGTTTAAAGTAATCGCTTCTTTTATTGGATTGTATTACCGAGCTTACCTCTTCGGCTAGTGTTTGTGCTTGTTCTATGCTCCATATATGAGGTATACCAGCATGAGCTATACAGTAATTGTTTATCGTTAGTAAAAGTGGGTGACTGCGGAGCCAACTCAATATTTCTTCCCTATCGGGTGCGTCTAATATTTCTTGTATCGTATCCTTAGGGCTGGGTTTTCTGACCCCTTCAGATACAGCAAGCAGATGCAGGTCATGGTTGCCTAAAACCATTTTGAAAGCCCCGCCTAGTTTCTTGCAAAACCGTAGGGTGTCCAATGAGCGCGGGCCTCTATTTATTAGATCCCCTACTGAAATCAGTAGATCGTTCCCCGGATCAAAATTTACACGCTCCAGCAAGGTCTCTAATGGGTCTAGACAGCCCTGAATATCTCCTACTGCATAGATTGACATAAATCAGTGTACGGCATTAGGCTTGGCTAATAGAAAGGGTGCAATGGTCGCTTCGAGAGGTAAACCTTGCTCATCTTCCATTTGATATGAACCCTGCATCGTTCCAACAGCTGTTTTTAGTATAACGCCACTACTATATTGGTAGTTTGTATCCTTGGGAATAAGCGGTTGTTGGCCTATAACACCGGCTCCTTTTACTTCCTGACGTTGCTGATTAGCATCGACAATAATCCAGTGACGATGAAGCAGCACAACATCTTGATCGGAATTATTGGTAATGGTGATGTGATAAGCAAATGCGTACCTATCATTTTCAGGTTCGGACTGTTTTGCAAGGTATTCAGGTATAACCTTCACATTGATATTTGATTTATTCTGGCTTTGGTCACTATTTCTCATCTGATAAAGCTAGGCTCCGATTGATGCTATTACTAAGGGTTACAAATTCACTAACTGATAATTGCTCAGGTCGTTTTGAAAAATCAACAGAATCGTCTAAGGATAGATGCTCTGCAAATGATGTTAAGCAATTCTTTAATGTTTTACGTCTTTTTTGAAAGCATAGGCTGACAATTTGACTTAGCAATTGAGTGTTATCGGCCTTATGTGGTATTTCTGCATAGGGCTTTAAACGTACCACAGCAGACTGTACCTTGGGTGCTGGGTTGAAGGATGTTGGAGGAACAGGAATAAGCGGCATAACGCGGCAGTGGTACTGAATCATTACCGACAGTCTGCCATAACTTTTTGCTCCAGGTGCTGCACTAAGACGATCAACCACTTCTCTTTGAAGCATAAAATGCATATCTTGTATTTTTTCGCGGCACTCAAGCAAATGAAATAGGAGTGGGGTCGAAATATTGTATGGCAGGTTACCAATTAACCGCAGTTTTTTGCCCTTATAAAACTGGCTATAGTCAGTTTTCAGAGCATCGCTATTAATAATAGAGACTTCGGGATAGTCTGACAGTTTTGTCTTCAGAAATTCGATTAAATCGCGGTCAAGTTCAATCAGTGTCATACAAGGGCAGCGTTTAATTAAATGCTCGGTTATGGCCGCCATGCCAGGGCCTATTTCAATAAGGTTATCCTCAGGCACCGGATTAACAGCAGAAACAATTTGTCCAATTATCTGCTGATCAATAAGAAAATTTTGCCCGAAGCGTTTTCTAGGCTTATGTTGATTATTCAATTTCATCCCCCACCCTTAAAGATGCCATGTGTGCCGCTACATTAATTGCGACATCTAGACTGCCCGAGTCGGCATTGCCTGTTCCAGCTAAGTCTAAAGCCGTGCCATGATCAACAGAGGTTCTAATAATAGGCAACCCCAGGGTGATATTAGCTGCGCGACCGAAGCCGCTGTGCTTAAGAACAGGAAGCCCTTGATCATGATACATGGCTAATACAGCATCGGCTGAATCTAGATGTTTTTGGGTAAATAGCGTATCAGCTGGAAGGGGCCCTACAATATTTAATCCCTGCTGCTGAAATTGTTTTATAACTGGCGTGATAGTAGTAATTTCTTCATCACCAAGATGGCCGCCTTCACCTGCATGGGGGTTAAGGCCGCAGACAATTATTTTGGGATTTTGCAGCCCAAATTTTGTCTTTAAGTCATTAGCGAGTATCTGGATTACTTGCTTGAGTAGTTGGCTGTTAATTGCCTCAGCAACATGGCGCAAGGGTAAGTGAGTGGTTACTAATGCGACGCGCATATCGGTTGTTGCCAGCATCATAACGACGGTATCAGTACTAGTTTTCTGAGCTAGATATTCTGTGTGCCCAGAAAATTTAATGCCCGCATCATTAATGATGGATTTTTGCACAGGCCCTGTAATTAGGGCATTGCATTGATGCGCCTGACAGGTCTCTATTGCTGCATCCAAGCAGGAGAGAACATAAGGAGCATTATCAATATTAAGTTTACCTGCAGTAACAGGGGACGCTAAAGTAACAGGATATACGCGAAGCTCTCCAGGTAATAACGCAGCTGCGGGTTTACTTTCTTCGAAAAGTTTAAGTTTAAGAGGCAAGCCGAGTTGTTCGGCACGTTGTTCTAAAAGAGTAGGGTCTGCAAAGGCTACTAGTTCTTGCGGACAACCCTGCTGAATGGCTTGAATTAAAAGTTCCGGGCCAATGCCTGCAGGCTCTCCCGGAGTTACCGCTAGTCTTAACGCCATATTATTTAAATCTCTTTAATCTCTATATAAGCTTCATCGCGAATTTTCTGTAACCACACCTGCAATTCTTCAGAGAATTTTCGCTGACGCAAAAGGTTGTCTGCTCTATTGCGTAATATATCGTCGCTAAAGTCTTGCATGCGCCGCTCAGTAACCTGAAGTACATGCCAGCCAAATTGTGTTTGAAACGGTTTGCTTACTTCGTTAAGAGCAATGCTGTCCATGGTTTGCTCAAACTGAAGAACAAATAGTCCAGGGGTTGACCAGCCAAGTTCCCCGCCTTTAAGTGCAGATCCAAGATCTTCAGAATGTTGCTTTGCCAAAACTTCAAAGTTTTCGCCCTCTGCTATCTTTGTGCGAAGGTTATTTAGAAAGCTGATGGTTTCAGCTTCGTTACGGATTTGATTGGGTTTTAGTAAAATATGGCGTGCAAAATGCTGTTCTATAAGCTGCTCTTCGCCGCCTCTTTTTTCATATAGTTTTAGCAGGTGAAAGCCTGCACCACTTTTAATAGGCTGTGATATTTCTCCTGCTTTAAGATTCTTCAGTGCGGCAGTAAAGAGGTTGGGTAGCTGGGCTAATTTTCGCCAGCCTAGGTCTCCACCTTCAAGCGCGCTCTGATCGTCGCTATTGGCAATGGCTAGTTGTTTGAAATCAGTACCTTGATTTATTTCCTTAACAATTGAGTCTAATTTTTGTTGAGCTATTTCAATTTCATCGGCGCTGGAGGTGGGTGCAACGGAGATTAATATTTGGCCTAAATGAACATCCGGAGAGCTCATTAGCGTGCCTTCTTCGGAGTTTAAAAAGTTATTAAGCTCCTGTTCGTTGATGCGAATATTGCGCATAACAGTACCCTGTTGCACCTGCACCATAATCATTTCATTGGCGATTTCTTGTCTTATAACTGACATGGTTCTGCCGCTGGCATGAACCTGTGCAACGTAATCTTCCACGCTTAGGTTATTATTGGCAGCAAGACGGGTGATAGCTTGATCTATTTCTTGATCGGGAATACGAACACCTGCATTAAAACCTAAATTAAGTTGCAGTCGCTCTGAGATTAATCGTTCCAGAACCTGTTGCTTCAAAATGTCTTCGGTGGGTGCTTGTGTTCCGGATTCTTTAATGCTTTGGTACACCGAGACTGTTCGCTGGTTAAGCTCGCTTTCAAGCACTATATCATCGTTTACAATGGCAACTACACGGTCAAGCAGCCTAATATTAGGCTCAGCGGAAGCAGATAACAGTGAGGTGAGCGCCATACTGACTAAAATGGCGGTAGTTTTCGATATGTTAAAACTTTTCCACAGGTTCATAACCATAGATTCCTCTTTTCAAAATTGTAGCTAAGCGACCGCCAGTTCCTGCTAAGCCTTTAAATTGTACCTGCAAGAATACACCATTCTTTAGCTCTATTTTTCTCTCTGGCATTAAATCATCTTGCCTATCAAGCCAGCGGCGAATAACAAGACCTGCGCGCCAGCAACAGTTGTTGTATTCGAACCCAGTAAAAAGCTCAAGTTCCCTATTATTTGTAAAATCATGATGCCAGCGACCTACCCAGTTAAAGTCGTTGCCCAGAGGTAAATAAAAGGACAGATCAACCTGTTCTATCTGCGGCTCTGGTATTGGGCTGCTAGAGGTTGTTGAATCAAGGCGAGAGTAGCGGTAACTAAGATTAAATAACCGATCCTTTGGATCATTGTAATATAGACTGACAAAACCGCTTTCCCAGTACTTATCGTTGTTGTTATAGACAATTTCATTATCCATTCGCCATTGATCATTGATTCTATACTTTAACTTAAGGGCTAGATCAGATTTATCTCGCACTAACTCAGAATTATTTTGAGCGTTATCCAAAAGAGAGACTTTACGATCATCAAGGTAAATGGCCTGCGCTAGGCTTGCGCGAAACTTCTCTTGGCCCGTTTTTTTATGTATAAAACTAGTTGATAGTCCGAGGCTAAGGCGATGGTCATCTGAAATCCTATCGCCTCCTACAAATCGCCGGTCATTAAACAGCTGCGCATATGAGGGCGTGATTTCTTTGGTATCAAAGTCAGGGAGTGACTGCTGCGCTCTAAATTTTGACCTTACATAAAAAAGTCGTGGTTCTAGCGTTTGACGAAATCCAGAAAATAATGCGCTTTGTTTTTCAAAAACAATACTGCTATCTACGCTCGCAAAGGGGACTGTAACCGATCTATTGTCTAATGTGTCAGATACTTGGGTGGCTAAATTGGGGCTATTTAATTGGTAGTCTAGGTGTCTAAGGCCAATCTTTGGCTTTAAGTAGCCCCAGCCCCATCGTTTGTCTAAGCCAAGGCTGTAGTCGAGAGTAGTTCTCCCTCCAGTCACCTGGTTGAGATCATCGTGCTTAAACTCGGCCTGTTGGTTTTTAATATCAATAGTTACAGCATTGGCATATCTATAGTGGCCATTAAGAGAGATTTTGGAGGCGACTCTGAAGGGGTCGTCTAATCCCGCTGTGATTGACTGAAAATCTTGCGCCTCAATAGAGAACTGTAAATAATCAGTTTGGTAGTCAATAGAGCCTTCGCGACTCAGGTGCGTTGGGCTGTTTTCCTCGGTTGCTATTTGACCGATATCAGAAAAATAGTTTTTGTCGCTGACTTGATTAACATTCAGCATTGATGACCATGAGGGAGAAAAATTCCCCTTATGCTGTAAGTGCATCATATAACGGTCTTCACCCTGGTTTGGATGTAGCCCGGTTAGAGCCTTGGGTTCATACTCTTGGTTTCCGCCCTTATCGTTTTCAATAAAGCTCGCAGTGAACTCGGTAGTAGCCCAGTGTCTAAGGTACCTGTAGTTGACTTCGATGCCGGCGCCACGATGCTGTATATAACGCGGGGTTAATGTGGCATCGTAATTGGGGGCCAAATTTAAATAGAGGGGCTGAGAAATATCTAAGCCATTTTCCTGATCGCTAGCGATAATAGGAAAGAGTAGCCCAGATGACCGGCGTTCACTAATGGGGAATTTGGCATAGGGAAAATAAAAAACGGGCACGTTGCCAACATCAAGACGTGCATTTTTGACCGTGGCAAAGCCCGAAACTTGATCGAGTTTTATTTCACTGGTTTGTAATTGCCATGTGGTATCTGAGGGTGCACAACCCGAAAAGGAAGAATCTTCGATAATAATAATACCATCGGACTGCCTGCGAAGTGTTTTTGCTGAACCTCGAACCGATGCTTCATGTAAAACATAGGTGGCATTTTCAAGTTGCACCTCTTCACTGTCTAAATCCAGCAGCGCATGGTCGCCAATTACCAGCATATTAGGTTCTCGAAACCGAACATTGCCATCCAGTTTAATTTGACGATTTTTTTGATCAACAATGGCACTATCACTGCGCACCTGTCGATAGCCCTGAGAAATATTAACATCGCCCTCAAGTAGAGCAGTAGAGTCACCCTGCGCTTCTGTGCTTAGCGCACTAACATGCAGTGATGCATCATCAGGATGTTGCTCTTTACCAGGATAATCGCGAACGGGCTCTAAATAAGCCCCGCAACAATATTTGGCAACCGATACCTGTTGCTCTGGCGTCATATATTCCTTTTTAACCCAGTCTAAATTATTAATGGGTAAGGGTTTAGGTTGCTCGACATTCGTTGCTGCGTGATTACTGGAAGGCGGAGCAGAAAGAGTTTCTGCTTGCGCAGCCATTGAATACATAAAAGTAAGTGCGCAGAGGCAAAAAACCTTAACGGGGACACTATATTTAACCGAATTGAACAAAATAATTCTCATTGCGAATTCTAGACCGCATTATTCTAACTGATATACGTGCAGATTTGATGTTTCTGTGCTAATAAAAATCAATGAGTTAGTAGTATTTATGTCACATTAGTTGAAAGCTAGTAGGATCTTATGGATATAATGGCTTCGCACTAAGCACATATAAAAATTTCTATGCAAAATAAGCACCTTTTTTCTAGTTGGCTTGAGCAGGTATTGCCCGCTAATGTAACCGCTCCAGATTCATTGCAGCTTGATGTGCTTGCAGGTGATGCAGGCTTTCGTCGCTATTACCGACTCAATACTAACCCCCCGCTAATTGCGGTGGATTCGCCGCCAGCAAAAGAAAAAAATCCGGCTTATGTCGAGATATCATTATTTCTTCAATCTCAGAATTTAAGAACCCCGAAAATTTATGCGGTGGATTATAAGCAGGGGTTTATGCTGCTTGAGGATTTTGGCTCGATATTATTTCGTCAGCGACTTGACAATGGTGCCTCGTCACCGCTTTATGGTCAGGCTGAGAAAACACTGGTCGATATCCAAAAAGCAACAATAATGGAGCCAGCGATTCCATGTCATGATCGCGCTAAGCTAGGTGAAGAATTAGCCTTATTTGAACATTGGTTTTTAAATAGGTTGTTGAATTATACGTTGAGTACTAGCGAAAAACGTTTATTAGAATGTTTTTTTGAGCAGTTAATTAGCAGTGCTTTAGAGCAGCCTAAGGTTTTAGTTCACGCGGACTATCATTCGCGTAATTTGATGATTTTAAGCGATCAATCATTAGGTGTTATCGATTTCCAAGACGCAATGTATGGCGCAATTACCTATGATTTGGTTTCTTTATTAAAAGACTGTTATGTGCGCTGGCCATCAGGGTGGGTAAGGCAGCGCGCTATAAAGTTTAAGCAAGCATTAGAAGCTTCAGGTTTATTGACTGATATTGATGATAAGCAATTTATTGAATGGTTTGATCTTATGGGCCTTCAGCGCCATATCAAGGTGCTGGGTATTTTTTCGCGGCTAGCCCTGCGGGATGATAAAACATCCTATTTAAATGATATTCCGTTAGTCATTCATTATTGCCTTGAGGCATCAATGGGTCATTTTCAGGGTAATGAATTTAATCAGTGGTTTAAGCAGGCTATTATCCCTTTGCTTAAACGCCAGCCATGGTACTCTGAATATTTGGATGCTCAGTTATGAAGGCTATGATACTCGCGGCAGGCTATGGTAAAAGATTGCAGCCTTTGACTGAAAAAACACCCAAACCCATGTTATTAGCGGCAGGCAAGCCGCTGCTCCAGCATCATATTGAAAGATTAGCAGCTGCAGGTGTTTCTGAGCTGGTTATTAATACCTCGTGGCTAGCAGAGCAAATTGAAGAGTATTTTGGTGATGGGTCGAGATTTGGCGTCAGTATTAGTTGGTCGAGAGAACCTGAGCCCTTAGAGACTGGCGGCGGGTTGGCACATGCATTGCCCCTATTGGGTAAGCAGCCATTTTTACTCATTAATGGTGATATATGGACTGACTTTCCATTATTATCAGCGGTTAATTATCAGCTAGTAAAGGAGCGATCTGCTTGGCTGCTTATGGTTGAAAATCCACAGCATAACCCTAAGGGTGATTTCGGCGTAATTGACGGCTTGGTAAGCTATAAGCCTGAGTCCAAATTCACATTTAGCGGAATAAGTATTTTAAGGCCACAATTGATCGTTGACTATGCAGCAAAATATGCAGGACAGGCATTTTTCCCTCTGCGGGATCTATTGCGCATGGCAATTGAAGCGCAACAGGTAGGCGGTTCAGTTTATCAAGGTCATTGGTGTGATGTGGGGACGGTGTCGCGTTATCAACAGCTCAATAGTTTATTGAGTAGTTCATAAACCTATGGATATATAATAATGTTAACAGCAGTTTACAAAATAGGATTTTGGTTTTTATTGATTGCAGTGACCCTGTTTTCCGTTATGGCCATTCCTCCGACTGCCATCCAGATGTTTGATTGGCAGGATAAGCTGCATCATGGATTGGCTTATGCCGCACTATTTTGGCTGTTGCTAAATGCTTATGGGCAAAAATATAAAATAGGGACGTTGGCAGTTTGTTTGGCTTTGTTTAGCGGTCTGATTGAAATTGCTCAGTCCTATACCGGTTATCGACAGGCGGAGTTGTTAGATCTATTGGCTAATATAGCCGGAATATTAGCTGCAGCATTGCTGTATTTTATTCAGCGCACCCTAAAAGCGTAGCTGTTAATTACGACTGTAATAAAATCTTTACACTGTTTGGATGCAGTGTTTGTCTGCCAGAAAAAGACAGCACTAGTGTGGTTATTTCATCCCAGATATCTGCTTTTCGCAGTCCTTTTACCCCTCGATCAATAGCGCCTGCTTGGTGAATGAGCATTCGTAAATGAGCGGGGGATAAGCGATTTAATGCTTTTTCAAAGAGCGGCATACGGTTATCCCAAACCCCAGAGCTTTTTAAGGCTTTGGTTTTTGACATGCCAAGCGCTACCTGATGGCTTGCCTTCGCTAAAATACGCAGCTCGCGGGTGATAGCCCATAATAAATTTAGGGGTTTTGTGCCTTCGTTTTCTAGGCCTCGCAAAGCTTTTGCGGCTGATTTTGAATCCCCTTCTAACACTTTATCCACAAACGAAAACAAATTGTAACGCGCGCTGTCGGCTACTATAGAAGACATAATCTGCGCGTCCACCTTGCCCTCTAATGAAAGTAATTTAAGTTTATTGATCTCCTGCATGGCTGCCAAAAGGTTGCCCTCAATACGATCAGTAAGAATTTCTACCGCCTCTTGACTGGCATTAATACCCGATTGATTTAGGCGTTGGCCAATCCATCGAGGTAGCTGTTTAGGACTAACCGGCCATACCTGAAGATAAACCCCGTGAGCGGATAGCGTTTTCATCCACTTGCTTTGTTGGGCGGTTTTTTCGAGCTTAGGTAAGATAATAATAAGTAAATTAGAGTCGTTTAGATTGTCGCAAAGTTCACATAAAGCCTTGCTGCCTTTGTCGCCTGGTTTGCCATTGGCAATGCGTAGTTCAAGAATTTTCTTATCGGCAAAGAGTGAAAGCGCGCTAGTTTCGTTAAATACTAGATTCCAGTCAAATCTAGAATCTATATCAAAGGTCTCTCGCTCATTAAAGCCCATTTGGCGAGCTGCAGTTCGAATGTCATCAATGGCTTCTTGCGTTAAAAGAGGCTCATCGCCACTGATTACGAAAACGGGCGACAGCTGCTTATCCTGCCGGCTTTTTTGCAATAAAGACTGAAGCTGTTCAGGTTTAATCTTCACTCATAAGCCTTGCGGGTGGATACTTCGCTAAGATGATGTACTATTTGCCTAACAATTTCTAAGCGCAGATTGTCTTGCAGTAGGGTTTCTTCATTTTTTGCAGCCAAAACATTTAATTCATTAAAATCATAAGTGCTCTCTGCTGATGCGCTAGCTATTGGGGTTAGCGCGGCTCCCAAAGCATCTAAAATAATATAGTCAACGGTTTGATGAATTTGATACTGAGCCGCCCGGGCGCTGGTATTAAGCGCGCTGGTGCGTCGTGATTTTTGGGTGTCAACTATCTTAACTAAGTAATTGGCGCTGCCAGTAGCGCCAACAAGCTGAACCTGATTGGCTTTAAGCGCGCGCCTAAGCTCAATGCCAAGTGTGGCTTGAGATTCAGAAAAGCTTACATGAACGCTTCCAATATCATTACCTAACAGGTTACTGTTTCTTAGCTGCCATCCGCAGGCATTAAGTGTAAGAAATATCCATGCCAGATTAATCAATATCCATTTTCTTGGCATTACTTAGCCCTTTTAGTCAGGTAATTTTAATTAGCAACAATATTAACTAATCTTCCGGGAACCACAATAACTTTTCGAATCGTTTTATCTTCAGTGAATCGTTTCACATTAGGCTCTTCAAGGGCAAATTTTTCAATATTATCTTTTGTTTCCTCAATACCAACCTGAATCTTGCCGCGCACTTTTCCATTCACTTGAATCACTAATCCGATAGAACTTTGCACCAGTGCAGAGTTGTCAACTTCAGGCCATGCTGCCTCAGAAATACTGGTGTTGTGTCCCATTGTTTGCCAAAGACTATGACAGATATGGGGCACAATAGGTGAAAGCAAAAGGATTGCTGAGGTAAGCGCTTCATGACGAACGGCATGAGATTGCGGGCTTTGATCGCTGAGCTGTGCGATATCATTTAATAAAGTCATCACCGCAGCAATGGCGGTATTAAAAGTATAGCGACGACCAAAGTCATCACTTACTTTTTCGATGGTTTGATGAGTTTTGCGACGCAAATCATTTTGCTGATCGTTTAACTTAGCAACATCAAGTGTCGATGACATATCAGAGGCGCAGTGAGAAGTCACTGCAAGCCAAAGTCGCCGTAAAAACCTGTGCGCACCCGCTACACCATCATCACTCCATTCCAATGTCTGTTCTGGGGGGGCGGCAAACATGGTGAAAAGTCGCACAGTATCGGCGCCATGTTTATCAATAGCAGATTGAGGGTCGACACCGTTGTTTTTGGATTTAGACATCTTGATTATGCCGCCACTTTGAACGGCTTCGCCGGTGGCCTTGCTAACAGCTTTTATGGTCCGACCCTTGTCGTCGCGTTCGATATCCACATCAGTAGGTGCCAACCATGATTTACGGCCCTCTTTTTCGGTATAAAAAGACTCCGCTAGCACCATGCCTTGGCATAATAGCTGCTTAAAGGGCTCGTCGCTTTCAATAAAGCCTTCATCTCTTAGCAGCTTGTGGAAAAAACGAGCATAAAGCAGGTGTAAAATAGCATGCTCAATACCGCCCACATACTGATCTACAGGGAGCCAGTAATTTGCTTTTTCAGGATTAAGCATGGAATGCTCGTCATTTGAGCAGGTAAAGCGTGCGTAATACCAAGAGGACTCCATAAAGGTGTCGAAGGTATCGGTTTCATGCTCAACAGGTTGGCCGTTTAGCTCTGCTTGGCGCCAAGTAGGGTCCGCTTTAATAGGCGATTGAATGCCATCCATTTCGACTTCTTCAGGAAGCAAAACAGGCAGCTTGTCGAGTGGTACTGGGATTTCGCCGCCATCTGCGAGATTAAACATTGGGATAGGTGTGCCCCAGTAGCGTTGACGGCTTACGCCCCAGTCACGCAGCCTAAAGTTGGTAGTAACTGAACCGCTGCCTTTAGCCTCTAATGCAGCTGCTATAGCGTCAAATGCGGCATCAAAATCCAATCCATTATAGTCCCCAGAATTGACGAGCTTACCTTTGCTTGTAAAAGCCTGCTGGCTTAGATCGCAGTTTTGATCGTCAATTGGCGCAATGACTTGCTCAATGGGAAGTTGGTATTTATAGGCAAATTCATAATCTCTTTGATCATGAGCCGGCACCGCCATAACTGCTCCAGAGCCGTAGTCCATTAGCACGTAGTTGCCCACCCAAACAGGAACCTCTTCACCGGTTAAGGGATGAGTTGCTGTAATGCCCGTGGCTACACCCGATTTTTCAATGCTGGCCATTTCAGCCTCTGATACCTGCTGAGATTGGCAAAGCTCAATAAATTCAGCAAGCTCATTATTAGATTGCGCCATTGCCAAGGCAATGGGGTGCTGTGTTGCCAGGGTTAGGTAAGTAACTCCCATTAGGGTGTCAGGTCGAGTGGTATAAACGTCAACGCTTTGGATATCGTTTATGGTTTCTTTTAAGTCAAAGCGCATAGTAATGCCGCGACTCTTTCCTATCCAATTGCGTTGCATGGTCTTAACTTGCTCTGGCCAATGCTCTAATTGGCCTAGGTCATTTAGTAGTTGATCGGCATAATCTGTTATACGAATAAACCACTGAGGTATTTCCTTTCGTTGAACTTTTGCATCACAGCGCCAGCAACAGCCATCTATAACCTGTTCATTAGCGAGTACAGTGGCATCATTGGGGCACCAGTTGACTGTACTGGTTTTTTTATAAACCAGTCCTTTCTCATATAAGCGGGTAAAAAACCACTGTTCCCACTTATAATAATCTGGCTGACAGGTGGCTAGTTCTCGAGACCAATCAATACCAAAGCCCAGTGATTTGAGCTGTGTCTTCATATAAGCAATATTTTCAAGGGTCCATTTGGCCGGCGCTGTATTATTCTGAATTGCCGCATTTTCAGCAGGCAACCCAAACGCATCCCAGCCCATAGGGTGCAAAACATTTTTCCCCTGCATTTTTTGATAGCGAGCAATAACGTCTGTAATGGTGTAATTTCGGACATGCCCCATATGTAACTTGCCGCTGGGGTAGGGGAACATGGCTAGACAGTAAAACTTTTCTTTGTCGGCATCTTCGATGACTTCGAATGTTTTGTTTTCAGACCAAAAAGCCTGAGCCTCTTGTTCGACTAAAGCCGGATCATATTTCTGTTCTTGGGTCATTGCGCTCACTGCTGAGGTTGAAAAATTAACAGTTGAGAATTATAGGCGAAGCGGCGCCCATCTAACAGTGATTAAGTAGACGGACGCTCTTTTAAATGGCTATTAATTTAACGCAGTAGGGGATTGGGCAACTTTAGGAATACCTAATAGTTGTAAGTTTTGCGCAATATCCTGAGCCGAAGTAGCTGAATTAACATTGCGATCTACCAAAAGGATCTTACCTTCTTTACTGATATAGATGGTATGTCTCTTGGGGTAGCCATAAAAGGCCATAACATCAAAAGCCTTTGCGGCTTTTTTCGACGGATCACTTAGCAACGGAAAGACAGCCTGGGTGGACTCGGCAAAAGCAATACTATCCTCAAGCGGATCAACGCTTGCCATAAAATAAGACACATCGTAGGCTCTTAATAAATGGCCATTTTCAGCCAAGGATTTGCACTCAATGGTGCAACCTCTTGTAAACGCCTTAGGATACCAAGCGATAACAATGGCCTGTTTGCCGACAAACTGCTCTAAACTATAGGTGTTTCCATCTGACGCTTTAAGTGAGAAATTGGGTGCGCTGTCACCAATCTCAAGCGAGAAAACGCTACTTGAAACCAGCATTGCTAGCATGCCAATGCCTTTGGTAATTAGTCTCATTCTCTTTCTCCTTTGAAGTTGTTACGTGCATTTTTTATTATAAGAATAAATATCAAAAAGAAGCTGAATATAACTATTGGCCAGCTAGACACTAGAGCAAAGGGTGTGTTCCCTGAGCGAGGCTGGATTTTCCCAGTTAAAACGCCGGCGTTGAATTTACCCAATTGGCGGTAAATCTTTCCTTTATGGTCAACCAAAGCAGTAATGCCGTTGTTGGTGCCGCGCATTAGGGGTTTAGCATTTTCAATTGCCCTCATTCTCGCCATTTGCATATGTTGCTCGGGGGCAATTGATTTTCCAAACCAGGCATCATTACTTACTGTTAAAATTATACCAGTATTACGCGTGTTCTTTACAACCAGATCTGGGTAGGCTATTTCATAGCAAATGGCGGTTGAAATACTTAATGTTCCTGCGAGCAGGGGCGATTGGTTGGCGCTGCCTAGTGAAAATGAAGACATAGGCAAGTCAAAGAAGCTATTTAAGCCGCGAATTAATGATGCTATTGGCACATATTCGCCAAAGGGAACGAGTCGAGTTTTATTGTATTTTCCCACGCCTTCGCCTAGTGCGAGCATTGAATTAAAATAAGGTCCCTCAGGATTTGAATTAGTTGGCAGGCCAGTAATTAGGGTGCTTTGGTGGGCCAGAGCCTGAGCATCAACGTTATCGAGAAACCCCTTAATTTGCGTATAAAGGACAGGGATTGCACCCTCGGGCCAGATAATAATATCAGTGCCCCAGTGGTTTTTAGTTTGGTTTAATAGCTGCTTTAGAATTTGGGTGCGATTAGAGAGAGACCATCGGTCACTCTGGTCAACATTGGGCTGAATCAATGCTACCGATTTTTCTTGTTCTTTCGGCTGAGACCATTGCGCCTGTTGTAGCGCTAAGCCGCCTAAAAATATAAAAAAAACAAAAATGCCATTTATACATGCGTTTAGTTTGATCGGGGGATTTCGCCACTGCGCCAGCGCTGCTGCAATAAACGCGCTAAAGTAGCTAAGAAGCAAAACGCCTCCTATGGGCGCCCAGCCATTTAGCCAGGTGTCGGTGTGGCTGTAGCCAGCAAATAGCCAGGGAAACCCAGTTAATACCCAGGTTCGACACCATTCACTTAAAACCCAGATTGCAGGAAATCCCAAAAGCCAAGAAAGCCGGTGCTGAGGAATAAATGTACACAGCACAAAAGGTAGGGCAAAAATTATGGCGATTAACGCGCAAAAGAGGGCGGTGCCAATAAGTGCAAATAAAAGCGAGACACCGCCAAAATAATACATGCTGACAAATACCCAACTAATGCCGGCGCCAAACATACCTAAGCCATATACTAATGCGCGTTTAAGTACGATTTTTGGTGTTTGATAGGTAATGCAGGCAAAAAATATGGCCATACTAATTATCGCCACAGGCCAAATAGAGAAAGGCGCTAGGGATAAAGGAAAGGCCGCTCCGGCAATTAGCAGACTCAGATAAGTTAAAAGCGTAGTTGAGCGCATGGCGGCAGTTTAGCTCTGCGTGCCTTTGCTAACTTCAAGTAATGTTATTTTTCTATTGTCACAGTTGAGCACTTTAAATTCGAACTGATCAATGGTGACATTTTCGCCAATATTGGGCAGATGGCCAATAGTACTGATAACTAAGCCGCCTACTGTGTCAAATTCGTCATCTGAAAATCCGACATCAAAGAATTCATTAAAATCGTCGATAGTAGTAATAGCTTCCACGCTAAAACAGTTTTTGGATATCTGGAGAATTTGCGCTGGCTCGTGCTCGTCGGTTTCGTCTTCAATTTCACCTACGATTTCCTCAAGGACGTCTTCAATGGTTAATAGGCCGGAAACGCCGCCATATTCATCAACGATAATAGCCATATGGTAGCGTTGCTCGCGGAATTCTTGCAGCAGCACATTTAAGCGTTTGCTTTCGGGGATAATGGTCGCTGGCCGCAACATTTTTTGTAGTTCGAACGAATCTTTGCCAGACAATACCAAAGGCAACAGTTCTTTAGCCAGTAAAATTCCTTTAACATCATCTGAAGATTCGCCGATAACCGGAAAGCGCGAGTGTTGTGATTGAATGACCACTTGCAATATTTGTTCTAGGGTAAAATCCTCTTCAATCACCATCATTTGTGATTTTGGAACCATGATTTCACGAGCCTGAAGGTCGGATACCTTCATTGCTCCTTCCATGATTTGCAGTGCCCCGGGGTCAATAATTGACTGATCCTCTGCATCACGCAGAATTTCTATGACCTCATCGCTATTTGAAGGCGCGGAGGAAAAAGTCTCCCACAGTTTTTGTAGTAATGTCTTTTCCTGGTGCGCCTTATCTATTTCGTCATTCATTAGTCTGTTCTTATTGGTGTATATAGGGTGGGGGAAATCCCAGGCCCTTCATGATATCGGTTTCAAGTGATTCCATTATGTCTGCTTCGGCGTCGTTTTGATGATCATGGCCTAGCAAATGTAGCACACCATGAATGATCATGTGAGCCCAGTGTGCAGTTAATTCTTTCTGCTGCTGCTGAGCCTCTCTGGCAACAACTGGCGCGCAGATAACTATATCGCCAATAAGCGGCAATGGCTCTGGAATATCTGCTTCAAATGGGAAAGAGAGCACATTGGTTGGTCCATTTGCACCTCTGTATGTTTCATTAAGCGCTTGGCTTTCTGGTTCGTCAACAATGCGAACGCTAAGTTCTGTGGCTTCTTTTTTATTGCCAAGTGCCGCACCTATCCAGCGCTTAATACACTGCTCGTTAGGCGTATCTTCCAGAGTCGTTGCATTCTGGATATCTAGAATAATAGTCATTATTTTAACGGCTACCCTTTATGATTTAGTTTCGTAGCGATCATAGGCATCAACGATACTTTGAACCACAGGATGGCGCACTACATCTCTGGAAATAAAATTAGTAAAACTAATATCTTCAACTGATTTTAAGACTTCCTGTGCATGAACTAGCCCTGAGCTAACCCCCTTAGGAAGATCAATTTGAGAGCAGTCGCCTGTAATAACAGCAGTAGAGCCAAAGCCAATTCTGGTTAAAAACATTTTCATTTGTTCGCGCGTAGTATTCTGGCTTTCATCAAGAATAATATAGGCTGCACTCAATGTTCTGCCGCGCATGTAGGCCAGTGGGGCAATTTCTATTACGCTGCGTTCCTGCAGTTTTGTGACCGTCTCAAACCCAAGCATCTCATGTAATGCATCGTATAAAGGGCGTAAATAAGGATCAACTTTTTGCGCCAAGTCACCGGGCAAAAAGCCCAGTCGCTCGCCAGCCTCAACTGCAGGTCGGACTAAGAGGATGCGCTCCACTTCATCACGAAGCAGTGCCTCTACAGCGCAGGCTACAGCAAGGTAGGTTTTTCCGGTGCCCGCAGGACCAATGCCAAAGTTGATATCATGGTTTTGAATCGCTCTAACATAGCGCTGCTGGTTTAAGCCTCGAGGCTTGATATTTCCTTTTTTGGTTCTGATTACCGAAAAATTTTCGATGTTATCAGTTGGCTCGACCGAACTGGCGGTTTGATTCATAGGTTGTGCTCTCCCCGATTGTCGAAGAACAAGATGGACTTCTTCAATAGGTAATTCTGGATAATGTGCGGTTTGTTGGTAGAGGTTAAATACTGTGTCCACTGCATTTTTGCAGGCTTCATCTTTGCCATAGACGTCAAAGAAGTTATCTCGTGATCGAATCTCTACACCCAGTCGTTGTTCAATAAGACGCAGGTTCTCGTCAAATTGACCGCAAAGTGAGGCAAGCCGGTGGGCATCGTTGGGCTCAAGATTAATACTGTGAGCAGATGAGAGTGGTTCCAGTCGATTCACTGGTTACTTTTATACCTCTTAAAAAAAGACAGGCTCAGCATAGCGCGAAAATGAACATAGCGTAAATACTTTTTATGACTATAAATTGGCACCATAAATGACACAACTTGGCGTCTAAAAGGGTTAACAGGTGATGCCTCTCAGGCTATTGGGTAGCGCCTCAGTAACCTCAATTTCAACAAACTGTCCAATCAGCGCATGATTATCTGCAGAAAAATTAACTACGCGATTATTTTCAGTACGACCTTGAAGCTGTCCAGGATCTTTTTTAGATACACCCGATACCAACAATGTCTGCTTAGTGCCTACCATGCGTCGACTGATTGCGATGGCGTTTTGAGCGATGCGGTCCTGAAGGATTTTTAGCCGTTGTTTTTTAATGCTTTCATCTTCATTATCTGGCAGGTCAGCTGCCGGGGTGCCGGGGCGCGCGCTGTAAACAAAACTAAATGAAGTATCAAAGCCAATCTCTTCAATTAATTTCATGGTGGCAGAAAAATCCATTTCGGTTTCGCCCGGAAAGCCAACAATAAAATCTGAAGAAATACTTATGTCTGGCCGGATGGTGCGAAGGCGACGAATTTTTGACTTGTACTCAATAGCTGTGTGTCCGCGCTTCATGGCCATTAAAATCCGGTCCGAGCCGCTCTGTACGGGAAGGTGAAGGTGGCTAACAAGTTCCGGAACTTTGGCATATACATCAATTAATGCATCTGAAAACTCGACCGGATGAGAGGTTGTATAGCGAATACGATCAATGCCTTTAATTTCAGCCGCATAGGTGATTAGCTCTGCTAAGTCGCACACTGAGCCATCGGGCATATCACCCTGGTAGGCATTAACATTTTGCCCTAGAAGGTTGACTTCTCGAACACCCTGTTGGGCTAAATCACTGATCTCAGAAAGAACATCGGCGAGTGGGCGACTCACTTCTTCGCCGCGAGTATAAGGCACTACGCAAAATGTGCAGTATTTGGAGCAGCCTTCCATAATGGAAACAAATGCACTAACGCCATTCGCCTCGGGAGCGGGTAACCGATCAAACTTTTCGATTTCAGGAAAGCTAATATCAACCGCTACTGTGCCATCTTGTTTTTGGGTTTCAATCATTTCTGGGAGGCGATGAAGGGTCTGCGGGCCAAATATCACATCAACAAATGGCGCACGTTTGGCGATAGATTCGCCCTCTTGGCTAGCAACGCAGCCGCCAACGCCAATGACTAAATCAGGGTTTTTATCCTTTAGCTTTTTCCAGCGTCCTAGCTGATGAAATACTTTTTCCTGTGCCTTTTCTCGAATGGAACAGGTATTTAAAAGCAGTACATCCGCTTCATCGGCATTTTCTGTGGCGACCATGTTATGGCTTTCACCCAATAGATCTGCCATGCGAGATGAGTCATATTCATTCATCTGGCAGCCGTGGGTCACAATATGAAGTTTTTTCACCGATTCAGTGGCCATAGGTCTACAGTTTTTAGTCTTTGGTTGGAATGTTGAGCATTATAGCCTTGCGTCGTTAATTGGCAATATTATCGCTTTAAAATATGGTATGGTTGTCAGCGTTTTTTTTATTGGAAGCTATGTGAAAATCAATGATTAATGATCCTATCTACAGAATTACTTTTTTTAATCAGGACCAAGTCTATGAAATATATGCCAAGCATGTGTTTCAAAGTGAGCTTTGGGGCTTTTTAGAGGTAGAGCAATTTGTGTTCGGTGAGCGGTCCAAAATGATCGTAGACCCCGCAGAAGAAAAATTAAAAAGCGAATTCTCATCGATTAAGCGTAGCTTTATACCGATGCAGTCAATTGTGCGAATTGATGAAGTAGAAAAGGAAGGTGCCTGTAAAGTATCAGAGGCGCCCAAGGGCGGAAATGTCAGCCCATTTCCTTTTCCGAGTGTAGTAGGCGCAAAGCCAATTAAAGACTAAGTATTTCCTTGCTATTGGTTAGCAGGCTTCTGGTTAATTGGGTTCTTATTAGATAATCGTTAAGGCGGCAAATAAACAAGTTGTAAGTCTTTCTAGCGGTATATACTTTACATTATTGTATGATAAAGTTTTGGTCAACATTTGTGCTAAATATTTGTATTGCATGTGTGCTAAATATTTGTATTGCATGTTATCAAGCAATTAGGAGTTAAGTTGGAACAGCAGGTATTAAAATTACTTCCGTTTGAATTTGCTCGAGTCAATCGAGTGATCGTGGACAGCGAGCGAGAGCAGTTGCTTATTGGGCCGGAAGCGCCACTTTGGGCTATAGCCGAAGTTAGTCGTTTGACGGGTTTGCATTTATCCGCAACCAGCCTGGTTGAGGCTGAATTTGATGCAGTTCTCAGCGAAATTTACAGCGGTCGCTCAGGAACGTCTGAAGCGGTAATGGAAGATATTAAAGACTTTGTGGATATGGAGTCAGCCGCTGCTGATTTGGAAGAGGTAAGTGATCTCCTAGATGCAGGTAACGACGATGCTCCAATCGTACGTCTATTAAATGCGGTACTTACAGAATCCCTTAAAGAAAATGCCTCAGATATCCATATAGAGCCCTATGAGAAAGAGGCTCTCGTGCGCTTTCGCTTGGATGGCGTGCTTAAGACAGTGCTGTCGCCGTCGATACAAATTGCCCCGCTACTTATTTCTCGTATCAAGGTAATGTCAAAACTAGATATCGCGGAAAAAAGACTACCTCAAGATGGCCGTATGAGTGTTTTACTGGGTGGTCGCAGTATTGATTTGCGTGTTTCAACTATGCCCTCTAGTCACGGTGAGCGAGTAGTGATGCGTTTGCTGGACAAAGATGCTGGCAAGCTGAAGGCGCAACAGCTGGGTATGCCGCAGGAAACCAAAGAAGAGCTAGATGGCTTAATTTCTAGGCCTCATGGCATTATTTTAGTGACAGGCCCGACCGGTTCAGGAAAGACTACAACGCTCTATGCTGCACTGCAGCAAATGGATCGGCAGCAACGCAATATAATGACAGTTGAAGATCCGGTGGAGTACGACCTGCCTGGTGTGAGTCAAACGCAGATTAATTTACGTGCTGGAATGACCTTTGCGCGCGGTTTGCGGGCTATTCTTCGTCAGGATCCAGACGTAATCCTAATAGGTGAGATTCGAGACGGCGAGACGGCAGAAATTGCTACTCAGGCCAGTTTGACTGGACACCTTGTGTTATCGACTCTGCATACAAATACGGCTGCTGGCGCCATTACGAGATTACAAGATTTGGGCGTAGATAGCTTTCTGCTAGCCTCCACTGTCCGCGGCATTATCTCGCAGCGACTTATGCGTAAACTCTGCACGGGTTGTCGCAAAGAAGTGCCTGCTAATGAGTATCATAGTGGTCTATTGGGTGTGGCGCCTAACTCGCCAATATACCAATCTCATGGCTGTGAAAGCTGTAATAATACTGGTTTTGCAGGGCGTCAGGCGCTCTTTGAGTTAGTAACAGTCGATGCACCACTGCAGTCGCTTATTCACGAAAATGCGGGTGAAATAGAGCTTGAGCAGTCAATTCGTGAACGGGTTCCGAGTATTCGAGAGGCTGGTTTTGATCTTGTTAGGCAGGGTATTACTACCGTCGAAGAAGTTCTTCGAGTGACGAGCGTATAAACGATGCCAACTTTTGACTATGCAGCCTATGATGCCTCAGGCAAGCTTGTAGACGGTGTTGTCTCAGCAGATTCAGAGCGTCATGCGCGTCGGATTCTCAAAGAAAAGAAATTGCTAGCATCTAAGCTCACAGAGGTGAGCAAGTCTTCTGGGAAATCAAAAATAGGAAGGCGATCTCGGGTCAATGAGTTCGACCTTTCCCTCGTTCTGCAACAGCAGGCCATACTTATTCAGTCGGGATTACCGCTAGAAGATGCGCTGCGTATGACCATTGAGCAGGCAGAAACTGATCGTCAAAAAAGAATGGTCGAAAGTTGGCGTTCAGAAATTATTGAGGGGCGAAGCTTTTCTGAGGCAATGCGCCGCTCACCTTATAAAATCCCTGAAAGTGTTCTGGCTGGCGTAGGAGTGGGTGAGGAGAGTGGTCACCTGCACGCGGTCTTAATGCGTCTTGCGGAAGATATTGAAACCAGTGCTGAAAATCGAAAAACAGTGACCAGAGCATTAATATATCCAGCAACACTTCTCGGCGCTTCCATGCTGGTAGTGGCTATGATGATGGTCTGGGTTGTGCCAAAGATTACAGCTATTTTTATCAGCTCTAATCGTGAACTGCCGACAATCACCAAAATTATTATTGCGATCAGTGACTTTACTCAACAGTATGGGTTGATATTGTTATTGACTGCAATCACTGTTGGGGTGGCAGTGTCTTGGCTGCTTAAAGATCCTCAGCGCAAAAAACGTTGGCATCAATTTGTATTAGAAATGCCAGGCTTGGGGCGTTGGACAACCATGGCAAATGTTGCTGACTGGTCGAGAAGCCTGGGTGTATTGCTTAGCAATGGCGTGCCAGCGTTGGCGGCCCTAAAAATATCTTCAGCGGTAGTAACCAATTTGCATTTGCGTGACAAAATGGAGCAGGTTACAGAAAGTATGCGACGCGGAACGAGCCTTCAAAAGGCGCTAGAAGAAAGCCAGGTAGGTAGTGGTTTCTTAGTGCATATGGTCGGCAGTGGTGAGGCTTCAAGCGAGTTAGATAAAATGCTAATGCGGGTGTCTGAATATTATTCATTGCGCTTAGCTAATGCGGTTGAAGTTTTTTTAAAATTAATCAATCCAGTGCTTATAATTTTTATGGGCGGCATTATTTTGTCGGTTGTTGCGGCAGTGATGCTACCAATTATGGACATGGGAAATATGGTTTAAAAGCTGATAAGTTAGTTAATTTGTCAGTGTAAAGAATATAAAAGGGGAGCAATAATGAAGGCGTTTAACAAAAAAAAACAAGCGGGATTTACTCTAATTGAGATGATGGTTGTAGTGGCTGTTATTGGCTTACTAATAGCTATGGTTGGCCCGCGAGTTTTCAATCAGGTCGAAAAGGCAGAGCGAACCAGAGTTGCTCAGGATATCAGAGTAGTTGAAAATGCGCTTAAGTTCTATCGCCTTGATAATTTCCGCTATCCTACTCAGGCTCAGGGAATAGAAGCCTTGGTAACAGCGCCAAATAATGCGGATAACTGGAATGGCCCCTATTTAGATGCGGTGCCTAACGACCCCTGGAAGGTACCTTATCTATATGCAAACCCAGGCTCTCGCGGCAAAGATATAGATATCTATACGCTTGGAGCTGATGGTGTGTCTGGCGGTGAAGGGTCTAATAAGGACTGGGGTAATTGGAATGTTCAATAAGTGCTCCAGAGCCAATAATATTCAGTAAGGATTCACTTTGATTGCCAATGATCGTCGTCAACAGGGCTATACTCTTATAGAGATTATGGTGGTGATCGCTGTTCTTGCTCTGATAGCAACAATTGCTGCAGGTTCAATAAGTCAAACGCTTAACAGGCGATATTCAACCGAAGCTGAGCGGCTTTCTATTTGGTTTAATCAGCTATCCGACTTTTCAGTTATGCAGGGTGCGGCTTTCGGCGTGCTCTCTGAGATAGATAAAAAATCAAAGCGGCCAACCCAGCTTAGTGCGGTTATATATTATCGAAATAAGTGGGTTAAGGTTTCATACCCTAAGCCGTATATTTTTGGTGAAGGTGCGGATATAGAGTGGGTTGTAGATAACCCTGGTAATGAGCCGTTAGTATACCAACAGGCGGCCTTAGCCTCGCGTGAAGAGCTTCAACAAAGTGCTGGTCGTCAAGCCAAAGGTGAGGACGAGTTGTTAGAGCCTGCGCTAGCTTTTTTGCCCGATGGCTATATAGAGCCTGAGGCGGTGATTGAGTTAAGCTTTCAAGATTATGAAAGTAGCTATAGTTATTATTGGGATACTGAAAATTTACGTATTAAAATGGAGAAAAATAAGCAGTGAAGTATGCCAGTCGAAAGTCGGGCTTCACGCTGATTGAGGTTGTGGTTGCCTTAGGGATTCTGGGATTAGTTCTTGGGGGTGCAATATCTACTGTCCATCAATATGCGGATCAGCGAAACCATCTAAGCAATAAGCTTTTTAGTTCGCAGGTTGCTTGGAATGTGTTAATAGAACAGTATCGCTACTCAGAAGGTTGGGTTTCGAGTGCGGATAACTCCAGGCAAGCAAAAAAAGGTGAAGAGAGCCAGTATGGTCGTGACTGGAAGTGGAAGTTAGGCGTCAAGCCGGCAGTAGGCAAAGATTTATATCGTTATGAGGCTAGGGTAAGCGCATTTGATAGCGATCGTATTACAAGCTCATTGTCTCTTTATATTATTGAGGATTGATTTTGAGTTTAATTGGATACTCAAAGCAAAGTTATCAGTGTAAAAGTCAGCTTGGCTTTACATTAATTGAAACTTTAATTGCCCTATCATTATTGGCGATTATTTCATTGATGTCCTATCAGGCAATTGAGGTAGTGATTGGCGCTGACCAGCGAAGTCGTTCTAGTAAAATGAACGAAATGAAGATACAAAGGGCCTGGCAAATTATTAATCGCGATCTTATGCACCTAAGAGATCGCAAATTTAAAGATGGGCTGGGCGGAATTAAGCAGCCTTATTATACCGAAAGCAGTCAATTTGGAATTCGTTTTAGCCGCGGTGGCGGGCCGATGATAAGTTCCAACCCCAGTGGGGTTAGACGAGTTCATTACGATATAAATGATTCTCAGCAGTTGATGCGCCAATCATGGGGAATTACAGAATCACCCAGATACAGTGATGGAGTCGCTCTAGTGCTATTAGATAACGTCGTTGAAGTCTTATTCGAGCACTTAGATGGTAATAATCGATTTATTCCCGATTGGCCTCCGCTCAAGCGCAAGGCAACTATGCCGCTGCCAAAAATGATTCGCGTGATGATTCGCATGGAAAACGGCACTGAAACATCCAGACTTTTTTTAGGGGTGAGCTCCTGATGCATGGATCTTTCTCGCGTCAATCAGGGGTTGCACTTATTGCTGCGTTACTGCTAATGACAAGTATTATGTTTATCTTGGGAAATATTTTCTATCGCCACCAGATTAATGTCGCTCAGGCTACACTGACTATTCACCAAGATCAGGCCTATCTTTTAGCGCTTAGCGCTGAGAGCTGGGCAAGACAGTTGCTGGATGAAGATAAGGACAATTCAAATGCAGACCATTTCGAGGAATTATGGGCTCAGGCTATACCCGCTATGCCAGTCGATGGCGGCATGGTAAATGGGTGTGTTTCTGATTTGCAGGGGCGTTTTAATGTTAATAGCCTACATTACAAGTCACCTGGAGAATTGAAAAATGCGCTAGGTGGAGATGAGGCCAGTTTCGCTAAAACGTGGAACAACTTACTACGTTATCTAGATATTCCAGTGTTTCCTGGACGTGTTGAGGCGGTTGTTGACTGGCTTGATAATAACGCATCAAAAGTCGGGCCGGATGGTGCTGAGCAAGACGAGTATGCTGGGCTTTTGCCGCCGCGCATGATAGCAAATGCAATCATGGTCGAGCCTAATGAATTAGCCTCGGTGCTGGGTTATAAGATATTTGAAGTACAGCAGGTAATGCCTTGGCTAACGGCATTACCTGCTCCTAAAATTACCCCAGGCTTACCGCTTCAGCCAGTAACTATAAATATAAACACGGCTTCTGAAGAGCTGCTATTGGCGCTAGGTGATATTTTAGATATGCAATTCAGGGATATGGTGATTGCAAACAGGCCCTTTGAAACGCTAGGTGATTTCCATGATCAGCTAAAATTCGAGCTGGCTTTGCCGATAGCTGAGGTGAAGCGCCGTTGGCCTGAATCTGTTGTCAGCGTGGCATCACAGTTCTTTGAGTTGTATATTGAAGTAACATTAGGTGAGGCGAGAATTGAGGTTAGAAGTATTATAATGCGCAGTTCTAGTGGAGATTCGGTTATAATCTCTCGAGGGTTGACTACAGTACCTGCCAATGTAAAAAAAGACAGTGGTTCAGCATTGTTAGAGAAGCTAGCGGCAGGCACTAAATTTGGATCTGATAAAAAATTAAACAATAAGACTGACGAACAGCAAGTGCTTCCAGCTTGCTCTATGATTGGGGCCTAAAATGACACTGCCAGTGGACCATATTCACAACCTTGATAGCTATATCACCAATGAGGGTGAGGCATTTGAGTCGGTGGCGGATTCTGATCTAGTCACTATGGATCTTTGGGTGCCTTCTGAAAATGTGACTTTGCATCTTATTGATCCGCCCTCGGCGCCAAAACGAAAGTGGGCAGAGCTTATTCCGTGGATTCTTGAAGACAGGCTTTTGCAGCCTATCGAAGAAACTCATTTTACAGTGTGTGGTCAAAATGCTCAGGGTCAATTACAGATTTTGGTAGTAAGCCAGCAGGTTGTAACCGAATGGCAGCGAGTAGCCAAAAATTCAGGTGTTATTGCCCAAGGGATGTACCCAGATTATATGGCATTGCCTTATGAAGCTGGCCGTATCAGTATTGGCTGGCGTGATGGTGTATGTCTGGTGCGCTATGGTATTGTTGAAGGGTTTTCTGCCAGCCCAAACACAGCCTGGACTATGATTGATTCATTACTTGTGCAGGATGAATTACTCAAAGTCTCGCTATCTATCCCAGATATCACGCTCGTTCCGCAAAAAATGGTTGAAACTGCAGATATCAATGATTCAGCGCTTGATTGGCAGTTTTCTCAATTGCCTAATCAGTGCAATTTACTCACTGGCGAGTATAGGCCCGCGATATCTTACTCCACACTCCTGACATGGCTTCCAGTGTCAGTGTTGGGGTTAGTATCTATCCTGTTAGCAGTTATGTATTTTCAGCTTGCTAGTGAAAATATGACAAAAGAGATCGTCTTATTAGAAGGTAGTTTGACCCAGGGCTATTCCAAATTATTTGATGGGCGTAGGCCTGCGTCAAATGACGTTAAAATTAAGGTGGACAGTGAGCTATCAAAACTATTGTCTCAGCGTGAAAGCTTGCAGTCTGAGCCTATTGCTGGACTGATAGCAATAGACAAACTAATGAATGGCTGTGGTTGTCAGCTAAGCTCGCTTAACTACACTAAAACTTCAATTGTGATGTTAATTGAAAATGGTGCGGCACTTAAAAAGCGTAAGCTTAATGTTCCAGGCTACCGAATTGCCATTACCCAGCAGTCGGGAAAAGACGAAAATGCTATTGAGTTACGTCTAACCTCCAGCAAGACAGGAGCGGATCAATGAACGATATATTGGTGGCTATGTCAGATTTTTTTGCGGGCTTAGAGCCCTGGGAAAAATTGATATTAAAGATGGCTTCAGTCTTTTTTGCACTCGCCTTAGTGGTTATGTTGGTGTTGCCTAAATGGGAAGCCTATAGCCAGTTAAAAGAACAACGAGATGCGCTTCAAGCGGATATGTATTGGTTGCAAGAACAGCAGGCATTGGTGGGTAAGCTGGTTAATAGCTGTCCTACGATGCGTGAACATCAGGGGGATCAAAAGTCAGATCTCACTAGTTTAGCTGGGCGTAATCAGTTAACAGTTAAGACCACGGTACAAAGAGATAAGGTTATTTCACTCTCTGTCGCTGGTGAGAAGAGCAATCAATTTCTGCAATTAATGTATCAAATTGCTTGCCGCGGTTATGTTTTAAGTGATGTCTCCTTACAGATAGATAAGACAGACACGTCACTTCTGAATGCAACAATTGAGGTCCAGCGTGTTGACTAAATTTATGCAAAAGCATGGTGTAAAAATAGTGCAATGGTTGCCATTGCTGCTAACTGGATTGCTTGCTATCGGCTTACTTTCTGCTGTATTACTTCAGAAGTTCCAAAGCCAGCCTGATATTGGCGCTATTGAACAGGTTCGATCGCCTGCTGCACTCAATTTTAATTGGTTTGGTGGCAAGGCCGCCAAGCAAGCAATCGATTTATCAGATATCCCAGATAACCTACCCACGGCAAATCTTAATGCTCAGGTTTTGGGCGTAGTTGTGGCGGGCGATAAATCAACAGTTGCTATTAAATTTAGTGGATCCAAGGAAGTTGTGCACTTTATTGGTGATGAAATAGCCGGCCAAACAAAAATTATTGATATACAAAGCTACAGAATTGTCGTGCTTCAGGGTGGCATCAAAAAGCAAATGGTGATGAAGAAGCCAGATTCTGTTATTGAGCAATCTATAGGTTCAGGCGATACTAACGCAGATGCGAGTAATGGTTTTGCTCTGGCCAATATGTTCGGTGCTGTCCCGGTAATGGCAGGTGGAACTACGGGCTTTAAAATTAATAATTTGTCATCTGAAATGCAGCAGTTGGCAGATATTCAGGATGGTGATGTTGTCACTCAAGTCAATGGATCATCAATGCAAGATATAATGGCTGACCCCAGTAATTGGCTTAAATTTAGTGCCTCTACAAATCTGCCTGTTACAGTGATTAGAGGGGGGCAGGAGCAGATTATCTATATCAATGCGGCAAGCCTATCGGCTAAAATGATGCCTAACTTAGGATTTAAGCCCTAATATGAAAGTTAAAATTAAAAGACGGTTACAGTTTATGAAAGCAACTCAATTCAGAAAGTGCTCTGGTTTAATTAAATCAGTAGCTACATTACTTATTTCATTAAGTTTTGTTGCGCAGGCAATGGCAACTGATGTAGTTAAAATCAATTTTCGTGATGCCGATATACGCAGTGTTATAGAAAGTGTTGCTGAGATCACAGGTGAGTCTTTTGTACTGGATCCAAGGGTCAAGGGCAAGGTAACCATTATTTCTCCTGAAACCATCGATAAGTCCCTGCTTTATGAAGCGATCCTTTCCGCTATTCAGGTGCAGGGCTATCAGGCAATTAAAGATGGTGCTGTTACAAGAATCGTACCATTTAACCAGTCTTTTAATTTAGCCGGTGGTGGTAAAAGCACGCTGGTAACAGAAATTCTAAAAGTAAGATATGTTCAGGCGGCAACCCTAATACCTGTGTTAAAGCCCTTGATGAGTAATGGCGCTCGCGTCCAAGCTTACAATCAAAGCAACTACCTTGTGGTTTCAGATATTCGCTCAAATGTTGAGCGTTTGAAAATGTTGCTTAGCGAGCTAGATGATCCAGATCAAACCGCAGTGGAAGTGATTACCCTAGAGCATATTTCTGCGGCTGAGGCTGTGCATATTGCGAGTCAACTAAAGCAGTTACAAAAGCAAGAGCTTTCTCTGGTTGAAGATGACCTTAATAACCGAGTGATTGTTAGCGGCCCAGGTTCAGTAAGAACTGCATTTAAGGATATGCTGATATCTCTAGATGTTCCCCTAAGTAAAAAAGGCAGCGTAGAGGTTATCTACCTTAACTACTCGCGTGCTGCTGAGCTAAAACCAGTGGTGGACGGCCTTTTAACCTCAGAAATACTGCTTCGGTTGGCTGGTGAGACTAGCTCAAAAGGCAAAAAAGGTGGGGCTAAGATCGCCTATAAAGTTGAAATTGATGAGCTAAATAATGCGCTAATTTTAGCTGCACCTGCGGCAGTTATTCGCGAGATAAAAAATATTGTTGGTAAATTGGATATTTCTCGCCCACAGGTATTAATTGAAGCGGTAATAGCCCAGCTTTCTGAAGATCAGGCTAGATCATTGGGTGCTGATTTATTTTATACCAGCAAAGATCGCGGTGGCTATCTCACTAACTTTGATGGCTTGCTAAGCTCGCTTATTGGAATAGGTATTAATGGCACCCCCGAAGCGACGACCCTAGCGACTACTTTGTCCAGCATTCCAAAATCGGTGGTTGGTGTAGCCGGAGAGTTTGATCCAGTTACAGGCAAGGGCATGGGGTTATTAATTCAGGCGCTTAAATCCGATACTGATACTAATATTTTGTCCACGCCATCAGTGGTCACTCTGGATAATGAAGAGGCCACTTTGACGTCTGGTGAGGAAGTGCCATTTCAGACTGGAAGCTATTCTAATAGCAGTACAGGCTCATCTAATAATAATAATGGCAATCCATTTACTACCTATAATCGTGAAGAAGTGGGTATATTGTTAAAGGTTAAGCCGCAAATCAGTAAAGGCAATGCGGTGCGATTGGAGATTGAACAGGAATCATCAAAAGTTAAGGGTGGTTCAGCAGACACAGGCCTTCAGACTACCTCTAAAAATACCATTAAAACCAATGTAATGATTGAAGATGGCCAGTTGCTGGTTTTGGGTGGTCTTATTGAAGATACCTTCTCTGATAGTGAGACCAAGGTGCCTCTTTTAGGTGATATACCTCTTTTAGGCAGGTTATTTAAAAAATCTGCGAAAATTGAAAATAAACAGGTCACTATGATGTTTATTCGCCCGACCATTATTCGCAATCCTGGGGATGCTAAAAAATTATCCAATAGCAAATTTAAACATCTAATTACCCGTGATCTCGATGGTAAGAAGCAGAGCCAATTAAGCGATAGGCTCCAAGAAATTCTTGAACAGGAACCGATGCAAGAGGCTGAGTAAGCGTGATTTATGAGCATTTATCAGCAGTATTTTGCCCTTAATTGCGAACCGTTTTCTATTGTTCCAGACCCAGGGTTTTTGTACCCTAGCAGCCAGCATCGCCAAGCGGTCGCCCATCTAAAGTATGGTCTCGATCGCGAAGGCGGCTTTGTTCTTCTTACGGGCGAAGTAGGTACAGGTAAAACCACATTAACCCGCACCCTATTAAAGCGACTGCCGGCTCATGTGCGCGTTGCCTATGTGCTAAACAGTACGCTTGAGGTAACAGATGTTCTGGCTAGTATCTGCCAAGAATTAGACATTGAGCTGCCTAGCACTAAGGATATTTCCCTAACCAAAAGCTGTATTGATGCTTTAAATAGCAATCTGATTGAAGCCCATTCTCAAGGTAAAAAAACCCTAGTTGTCATTGAAGAGGCGCAGAATCTAAGCCCGCAGGTATTGGAAATATTGCGGCTGTTAAGCAACCTTGAAACAGCAACCCATAAATTACTGCATATTTTGTTGGTAGGTCAGCCTGAATTACTAGAGACCCTAGCGCAAAAAGATCAGCGTCAATTAAACCAGAGAGTGGTTGCGCGCTTTCATCTATTGCCCCTATTGAAATCTGATGTGGCAAACTATGTTAATCATCGGCTTCATCATGCCGGTGCTAATCGCGCCATATTTGAAAATGCTGCTATGTCAGCGTTGTTTAAACTGACCCAAGGCGTACCCAGGCTGATCAATCTTATCTGTCATCATGCGCTACTAGCTGCCTACGCAACAGGTGCGAAAACCATTTCTGCCAAATTGGTTAGACATGCAGCGGCTGAAATATTTGATAATCAGGCCAGTAAACCAAAGTCTCCCAATAAAGGTTGGATTGTCGCCTTTGCAGTGCTAATTTTTGTCGGCCTTGGGTTTATATTTTACCCAACTCAATTATCTAATAATATCAAACAGCCTAGCTTGGCAATCCAGTCTGCCAATACTCAGCCCGATCCTGTGGAGCAAGCGGTTCCTTTAATAGAACTGGTAGAGGCACAAGAAGTTCAAAGAGAGACTGTTCAGGAAGTTATTCCGATGCCGCCGAATGTAAATAATCCCTATAGTGCGCTTTTTGCCAGATGGTCGGTTGAGGTTGAACCCCTCTTTTCTGAAGAAGAGGTCTATGCCTTAGCTGGAGCTAACGAGCTTGGGGTAGAAAAGCTAACTAATTCAACTATCGCAGACTTAGTGGCGCTGAATCGCCCGGGAATCTTGTGGATTAATGAAGATGATGGTCGATTAAAAAGTTACCTGCTCAATGAATTAAAGAGCGATTCGGTTAGCCTAATCGGCTCAGCTGGTGAGCGCTTTGAATCTATTGAATGGTTTGCCAGTCACTGGAACGGTGTTTTTTTATATCTTTGGTATTCTCCTTCCGATATTCTCAGCCTTCGTTTGGGGGATAAAGACCCAGTGGCACTTGATTGGTTACAAAGCAGTTTGTATCAAATTGATAATAATAATTTGCCTGTTATTACTGGCGGGCTTTTCAATAAAGCGGTTCAGGCTCAGGTATTAAATTTCCAAGCGCAACAGGGAATCCGTGCTGATGGTGTTGTAGGTCGTCAAACGATTATGCATATTAATCAAATCACTAATCCTGCAATCCCCCAGCTAAATGTTAGTCAAAATAAAGGGAGTAAAATTTAATGTCCTATATATTAAATGCCCTTAAAAAGGCCGAGCAGGATCGACTGCGTGATAATCCAAAAGATTTAGAAGATTTTGCCAGCGCCCGATGGGATCCATACCAGCAACAGCCCTCGTCCAGTAAAACAGCCATTATTTTAGGTTTGATTTGTATTTTGGCGCTGAGCTTGGTGTCGCTATTTTATTTTGCAGACTTTAGTTCTTTTAACCAGCAGGCAAAAAATACTGTTACTGAGCCTAAGTCAGTAATTGAATCATCTGTAAGTTTTCAGGAGCCAGAAGTAGTTATTGAATCGAACCTGAATCTGTTGCCTGTATTAGATATCACCGGCCATATGTATTTCGCTAAGGGCTCTTCATCCAATCGATTATTTGCTAATAATCAATCTTTCAAGGAAGGGGATCTAATAGCTAAGGGTTGGATGTTAACCGCTGTTGGAATAGATGGGATCGAGATTGCTAACCATAGCCGCACCGAGTTTATTACTTACCCCTAGCTAAGCAAGAAAACCACCAGATTAATCGATCAATTGCTGAAGCTTTTTAAGCTGCTTTTGGTTATGCGAGCGGCTTGCTTTTTTGATGGGTATTTCTGGCAGGCTAGTCTTAGGATCTACAGTTAACTTTTCCCCAGAGAGAACCCGATCACAGTATTTTCGGTAAATCTCACTGAAAATTGGAAAGGCTTTTCGTTCAACTTCATTGGTTAGTAAATGCCATCCACAATCACGGCCTGTCAAATAAACAGCGGCATGAGACCATTGCTGAGAGGCTTTAGGGCTGGTTTTATTACAGGCCTCAATATAGGCATTACGTGGATTAGGTAGTCCCTTTGGCATGCCCACCTGACGGCAGGCTTCCAGCATTTTATGCAGGGTTGGAAGATAGTCATTATCTGCAATAATTTTTTCCGCAGCACCACAAATTATTTCAGAGCTAAACAGAGATAACTTGCTTAACCATAAATTTTTAGCCAGATTTTCAGATTTGGTGTTATCGCCAAAAGCGCTGAAGTATTGATTATGATAATTTATTTGGAACAGCGCAAAAACCTGATTGATAGCATCAATCAGGAGCGGGTCCTGGGTTTTTTTATCAGGATGCCCAGCTTCTGTCTGAGAGCGCGTCGATGATGCTGCGATCTCTGATGCGACCTGTTGAACTAGGTCCTTGCTGTTTGCCATAAGTTTTATCCGCTGACGGGGGTTGAATATGTCTTGCCCACTGACGCTTAACATACTGTAAAAATTTGGTGCTCCATGAGCACTGCGTTGAGCCATTTTCCTGCCAGTAAAGCACAAATTCAGGGATTAGTCTCTCGGCAAACTCGCGTTCAATATTGGCCATACGTAATACATCGTAGACCGACTCATTAGGTTGCCATGCAGCATTCATTTTTTGAGGTATTTTGTCCTGGCTCATCATGCCATTAAAAAACTGCCACTGACGTCTGACATGCTGGACAAATTTAGAATCCCAAGTGCTTGAGGCTTCGCCTGTTCCCCGCCAGTAGAGAATAAATTCAGGTACGGTATCTTCTATGAAGTTGGCATTGATTGACCCCTGATTGCAAAGGATATCAAAGGCGTCCTGGGAGGGTTGCCAGCTGCCTGTCATAGGTAATTCTTTATTTTTTCGATGGCTAATAGTTTCAGCTTGTTGCCACTGTCGCCAAACCTCTTTGAGATATTTTGCTTCCCAACTATGGCGTGGAACATTTCTGTCTCGCCAATAGGTAACAAAGGGTGCAATTTGCTGTCGCGCGAACTCGTTAGTTACTCCCAGCTGAGCAAGTTGACGCAGGCAATCACTACTAGGTTGCCAGCTATTGCCGATGGTTTTTGCTGAATGAGACTTGGGTGACGGCGCTGAGACTGTATTAACTCCAGGCGTACTATCTGATGTTACGCTGGTCTCATTAAAAGCAAATCGAAAATTTTGGTTAGGTGAGAATGCACCGCCACCAATCAGTAAGAGCCCTTTTTCATGAAGGCTCGCTATTAATCGGTTGATATCTTGCTCATTCCAAAAGGGACTTAGGTTTAGTAAATTCTGCCCGGTTAGCGTCGTCCACAAGAAGCCACTACTATTCACTTGATTGGAATGACTAGCGCACTCTTGAAGTATTTGTAGCAATATTGCTTCCTCCAGGCCCAGAGTGGCAGCCAGAGTTGGAGAAAATACTATGGATTTTTCAGGTATTAACGACATTCCAATACTTTATCAGAAACAAGCACAATGAACGAGATAATCCGATATTTAGTCCATGGTTTAGTTTTAAATGGGCATTGAAAATAGGCGTCGATTAGGTTACTGTATATAAAAACAGTAAAAGGTAAATTTCTTGTCCACGAAAACCAAATCAGCCTACGTATGCAATGACTGTGGATCTGACTATCGTAAGTGGCAGGGTCAGTGCTCAGACTGTAATGCATGGAATACCCTAACAGAGGTGCGTCTTGGCAGCTCTCCTCGCTCATCAACATTATCGCGTGCAGGTTTTGCTGCTGCAGTGGATGGACAGGTTAAAACCTTATCTGAAATTACCCTAGATGAAATTCCTCGCATAAGCACCTCGGTAGGAGAGTTAGATCTGGTGTTAGGTGGCGGCTTAGTGCCGGGGTCGGTGATTTTAGTGGGCGGCGAGCCTGGCGCAGGTAAAAGTACATTATTACTACAGACACTTTGTCAGCTAGCGACTACAGAGTCTGCGCTTTATATTACTGGTGAAGAATCACCCCAGCAGGTAGCTATGCGCGCCAAGCGATTACAGCTACCTACCGACAAGTTAGAAATAATGGCAGAAACATCTGTTGAGACGGTCTGTGCTGTTGCTCAGCAAAAAAAGCCAAAAATAATGGTTATAGACTCTATTCAAGTTATGCATATGGAAGAGGTAACCTCTGCCCCAGGAAGCGTATCTCAGGTTCGCGAAAGCGCTTCAATGTTGGTACGTTACGCCAAGCAGACTAATACGGTGTTAATTTTGGTGGGTCATGTAACAAAAGATGGTTCATTAGCAGGGCCTAAAGTATTGGAGCATATGATCGACTGTTCTCTGATGCTTGAGGGTAATAGTGATAGCCATTTTAGAACCCTGCGAAGCAATAAAAATCGTTTCGGAGCAGTCAATGAATTAGGTGTTTTCGCAATGACGGACAGGGGTTTAGTTGAGGTGGCTAACCCCTCGGCAATTTTCCTACAGCGCGGTGAAGATATTTCATCAGGTAGTGTGGTGATGGTTATCTGGGAAGGTACGCGTCCACTTCTAGTTGAGTTACAGGCATTGGTTGATGACAGTCATTTGGGCAACCCTCGAAGGGTTACTGTGGGCTTAGATCATAATCGCCTTTCTATGCTGCTGGCTGTGTTGCATCGCCATGGTGGCATTATGGCGGGTGATCAGGATGTGTTTGTTAATGTGGTTGGCGGCGTTAAGGTATTAGAAACCAGTGCTGATCTTGCGTTGATAATGGCGGTAATCTCAAGCTTCAGAGACTCTGCATTGCCAGAGGATTTAGTTGTGTTTGGTGAGGTGGGGCTAGCCGGTGAAATACGTCCGGTAGCCAATGGTCAGGAGCGCCTTCGTGAAGCAGCTAAACATGGGTTTAAGCATGCCATCGTTCCTGCAGGTAACAAGCCTAAGCAATCCATTAAAGGTATGAAAGTAACTGCAGTGCGAACTGTGACACAGGCACTTGAGGCCTTATTCTAGTCCTAATTAGATTGAAAGTTATTTGACTTGTCGTCTCTCAGTGGTTAGATTGGCATCTTGTTTCGGCAACAGGTTCTCTTTTGATTTAATATCTTAAATTAAAGAGTGAAACGGGAAATCGGTGCGCTTATATTCTTATATTTAAACAAGAGTAAAAGTAATTCCGATACTGCCCCCGCAACGGTAGGTAAGAATGTTGGGTTGTATGACCACTGTGCTCCAATAAGGCATGGGAAGGTAACCTTGCAGAGTTAACGCTCACTTACAAGTCCGGAGACCGGCCTGTCGCTATGCAGACAAACCGCGGGGTGCGGTATTGCGCTGATCGACAGTTTCTTTCTGTCTATTTGCCTGTGTGTACCCCGTTAAAATTAAATAATTATGCTCGGGTGAGAGTACAGGTCAATAAAATGAATAAATTTTTAAGTTTAACTCTAGGGTTACCCCTAGTGTCCCTCGTTTTATCTTCTTCAGTGAATGCGGAAGATTCAGAAATCCAAGAAGTGTTAGTCAGCGCTTCATTGATTCCAATTACTGCAAGCAGTTCTGCTAATGCGATTACTGTTATTGATAGCGAACACATTAAATTACGTGCTGCCTTAAGCGTTAGCGATTTATTACGTGATGTGCCTGGTCTAGCTGTAAGTAGTTACGGCTCATTGGGGTCGCTTACATCAATCCGTGCGCGAGGTTCAGAGTCAAACCACCTAGTTGTTCTTATTGATGGCGTTGAAGTTAATGACCCGTCGCAGTCTGATATGTTTAATTGGGGCACCTTATCTGCAACTGATATTGAGCGTATCGAAATTATTCGTGGACCTCAGAGCTCTATGCGAGGAAGTGATGCTATTGCGGGCGTGGTCAATATTATTACTACGGAAGCCAAGCAAGCCTTTTCTGCCAACTTATTTTCTGAATACGGTAGTCGAGCCACATCAAAAAATGGTTTTACTGTTGGCCACAAATCTGAAAAATTTAATGTTCAACTAGGTGCTTCTCACCTTGAAACAGACGGCATTAATATCAAGCCAAGTACGGGTAGCGACATAGATGGGTACCGCAATACGGGTGTTAATTTAAAGGCAGGCTATCAGTATAGCGAGCAACTCAAATTTTCGCTTTCTTCGCGACAATCAAATGGTATGAGTGAATTTGACGATGATCCTGAAAGCCAGTTCAGTGATTTTGATAGACTGCATACGAGAGTCAAGGCTGATTACAGGTCAGCTGATGGCTTATGGCATCATGTTGTATCCTTATCCGATTCTGAATTTGAAAATGATAATTTTAAGCAGGATAATGCACAGACTATTTCTGCAAATGGAAGCACTGCGTCAAGCAAGCAAAACTACCAATATATTGGTTCACGATTTTGGGAGGCCAAAGATCAGCGTGTTTCTTTAGCTTTAGAGAACGAAAAAGAAGATTTCAAACAGCTCGGCGGATGGGCAACTGGTGCTGATTCAGATAAGCTGATTAATCGTAATACCGATAGTGTTGCGCTAGAATATCGCTTTGATCCTGCTGAATCTGTTACCCTAGCGGTCAGTGCACGTTACGACGATAATGACTTCTTTGGAGCTTCAAAGACTCAAAGACTTGAAGCTATTTATCAGCAAAGTGATAGCCTAAGATTACGAGGCGCCTGGGGCACTGCCGTTAAAAACCCAACATTCACTGAGCTCTATGGTATCTATGGCGGCTTTCAAAATAATCCTAATTTAAATCCTGAGCAGTCGAAAAGTTGGGAGCTTGGTTTTGACGCAAGCCTATCTAATGATCTTTTACAGTTGGGTGTTACCTACTTTAATGCTCAGTTAACCGATGAAATTGGCAGTGCCTGTGATGCTAGCTGGACCTGTACCCCAGTTAATAATCAGGATCCTAGTGATAGAGAAGGGGTTGAGTTGTCTTCGTCGCTTTCACTCAGTGACAGCCTTTTAGTGAATGCAGCTTATACTTATACCAACAGCAAAGACCCTTCTGGTGTTGAAGAGCAGCTTCGAGCTAAACATATCGGTAGTGTCAATGTTGCTTGGCATGTACAGTCAGATACCAAAGTGAACCTAAATATCCAGCACAATGGATCGCAGACAGATTATGGATATCCAAATCCAGTATTGTTGAAGTCTTATACATTGGTTAATCTTAATGCTAATTATAGTGCTAGCGATAAAATGGATGTTTATCTAAGCTTGAATAATTTGTTTGATGAAGATTATCAGCAGGTTAGTGGCTATGAAACCCTCGGCTTTGGCGCTAATATTGGTTTGCGTTATAAATTTCAGTAATAATAAGGTTTACCCTCGATGACAGATACAAAGGCTAGTAAGCAAAAGACACATCAGAAAAAGATGCAGACACTTAAAGAGAATATAGATGCCTCAATTGAGTCTGCCTCCTTAGAGCAAGGTGTGTTTATTTTACTGACCGGCAATGGCAAGGGTAAGACCAGCTCTGCCTTTGGTATGGTAATGCGTGCCCTGGGTTATGGGCATAAAGTTGCTGTGGTACAGTTTATTAAGGGTGAGCAACTTTCTGGTGAAGAGCTTTATCTGCGGGATCAATGCCCGCAGGTAAAGTTTAATCAGATGGGTACGGGCTTTACTTGGGATACTCAGGATCGTTCGGCTGATATTGCTGCGGCAGAAAAAAGCTGGGCAGTGGCGGAGCAAGTTCTTGCGGATGAGCAGTATGATCTGGTTGTATTAGACGAGCTTACCTATATGTTGAGCTTCAAATATTTAGAAAAGGAAAGAGTGCTTACAGCACTAAAGAATCGACCCTATGAGCAATCATTGGTGGTAACTGGCCGAGGTGGAGGTGCTGAGCTTATTGAGCTTGCAGACACTGTTTCCGAAGTTAAAGAAATTAAGCACGCCTATAATGAGGGTGTAATGGCCCGAAAGGGTGTTGATTTCTAGTTGCGTTACCTATCTGCCACCGCGTTAATCTGGATACTGGCCGCTGTGCTGCCAGTGGTGGCCATTGTATCTTTATCATTGGGTACGGTGAGTATCCCATTTCAAAAAATTATTGAAACGCTGGTCTATGCATTTAGTGGTAATGCAGAGTATTCGCAAATCAATAGCATTATTTTAGATATTCGGCTGCCAAGATTAATCCTTGTGTTACTGGTAGGTGCAGTGCTTGCCAGTTTAGGTGCTGTGATGCAGGGATTGTTTCGTAATCCCTTAGCTGATCCATCACTTATTGGAGTATCCGGGGGTGCTTCGGTTGGCGCAAGCATTGTAATTGTTTTTGCAGGCGGCGCTATGCTGCCTCCTTTAGCTGGGCTGTCTTTGCTGGCATTTGGCGCTTTTATTGGCGGGGTAATTTCTACTCTAATAGTCTATCGAGTGGCTACGTCTAGCCTTGGAACTTCAGTGACAACCATGTTATTGGCCGGCATCGCCATTGGTGCAATAGCAGGTGCTATTAACAGCTTGCTAAGCTACTTCTCTGATAATCAAATGCTGCGTCAAATTAGCGTATGGCAAATGGGTAATCTTGGTGGAGCGAACTGGTTGAAAGTAACCATTATGGGTTCGATCTCTGTTGTTCTTTTGGCCTTATTGCCCAGCCAGGCAAAAGCCTTAAATGCTTTATTGCTGGGCGAGTCAGAAGCTCGCCATCTGGGTATCCATGTGCAAAAAATTAAGCGTAAACTTATTTTTTTAACCGCCCTAGGCGTGGGTGCCAGTGTTGCTTTGGCGGGTTTAATAGGTTTTGTTGGGTTAGTTATACCGCATATGATTCGTCTATTAATAGGTCCTGACCATAGGTGGTTGCTTCCAGCATCTGCTTTGGCAGGGGCGAGTTTACTTATTGTTGCTGACAGCATTGCGCGAGTTGTTGTACTGCCGGCAGAGTTGCCTACGGGCATACTAACCGCGCTTCTTGGCGCGCCAATTTTTGTTGCTCTTTTGCATCGTCAGCGAGAAGAGCTTTAAGCTATGTCGATCGTTGCAGAAAATATCTCATTACATATTGCTGATTTTGACCTGCTACGTAATATTAATTTATCTGTAGAGGCCGGTGTTGTTACGGTACTGGTTGGCCCTAATGGGGCGGGTAAGTCCAGCTTACTCAAGGTGCTAACGGGCGAGATGGAGCCCACTCGGGGCAGTGTTTTATTAAATCAGCTTGAATTGTCGCAATGGGATAGGCAAGAAAAGGCCAATTTATTGGCAGTGTTGCCTCAGCACAGTGTGCTTAATTTTCCTTTTACGGCCTCTGAAGTAGTGGGGCTTGGCTGTATTCCTCACGAAACAGGTTATGCTAAGGATCAAAAAATTACAGCTGAGGCCTTACAGGTGGTAGATGCCAGCTATCTTCAGCGCCGACTTTATACTCAAATGTCGGGGGGTGAAAAACAGCGGGTACAGTTAGCCAGGGTGCTTGCTCAGGTTTGGTTGCCCAGTCAACATGGTGATCAATTTTTAGTGCTTGATGAGCCAACCGCCGCATTTGATTTGTCGCATCAGCAGATGACATTGGATATTGTGAAAAAACTTTCTGCACGGGGTGTAGGTGTATTGATGGTTTTACATGATCTTAATCTAGCAGCCCGCTGTGCGGATAATTTGGTAGTAATGAATGGCGGCGTTATTGAAGCCTGTGGTAGTCCTGACAATGTATTAACAGAGCAGCTTGTGAGTAAGGTGTTTAACGTACAGGCAACCATTACTCGACATCCAGTAACGGATACACCGTTGGTGATTACCTAATGTTAGTTCGCCTGTTGTTGTTTGGCGCCTATTTTGTTGCCAGCCATAGCGCTGCCCTTATAGCGGTCGTAGACGATGGCGGAATGACAATAACATTAGAGCATCCTGCTAGTCGCATTATTAGCCTATCTCCCAATACTACCGAGATACTCTTTCATATAGGTGCTGGCGATCAGGTTGTAGGTGCCGATGAGTACAGTAATTATCCTAGTCAGGCGAATAGTATTCCAAGAGTTAATAATCACTCAGCGGCTAACTATGAGCTTATTTTATCGTTAAAACCCGATGTTGTGATTGCCTGGCAGTCAGGTAATGGTGAAGCTATTATCGGAAGAATTAGAGAATTAGGCATACCTGTATTTGTGGTAGAAACCGCGGCTCTTGAGGAGATACCCGATTTGTATAATCGCTTAGGTCAATTGGCGGGGCAAGAGATTGAGGCAAAAATTCAGGCCGATAAATTTGCTGAAACGTTGGCTACATTGCGTAAATCCTTTCAGTCTAGGATACCCATTAGAGTGTTTTATCAAATCTGGAACGAACCGTTGATGACTCTAAATGGCGACCACCTGGTGAGTAGTATGATTGAACTCTGCGGCGGTGCTAATGTCTTTGCCGACGCCAAGGTATTGGTGCCCTACGTAAATATTGAATCTGTACTTGCGGCCGACCCTCAGGTCATTATCTCTGGTGGTAGCAGTGAAGGGGACTTGCGTAGCTCGGGTATATGGCAAAAATGGGATGGCTTAGCGGCGGTAAAAAATAAGCATCTATTTTCTATTCCCTCTGACCTTCTTCAGCGACATTCTGATCGAATCCTAAAGGGAGCCCAATTGATGTGTGAATATATTGACCGGGTTAGGCTCTATTTACCCTAGCAAACCACTGTCCAATAAAATATACCAGACATAAAAAAGCCGCTGACTAAGTCAGCGGCTTTGAGTGCCCTTATTTATTTGTTTTTGTGGGCAGCGTTAATTCAATCGCTTTTTTGTTATTTTTGTTACAGGTCATACCCCTTCTCATCATGCTCTACAAGATCAATACCCTGTAGTTCTTGCTCTTCATCTACCCGTAATACTATCAGTTTGTCGACAAGTTTCAAGAGTAAATATGTAATCAGTGCAGTATAGATGAACGTTGCCACAACCCCGACCACTTGAACCTGGAATTGACTGCTCATAGTCATGCCTTCGTTATAGCCTTGGCCGCTAAATACGCCCAGTGCATCGGAAGCAAATATACCCGCAAGAAGCGTTCCTAGCATACCGCCAACACCGTGAACTGGGAATACGTCAAGGGAATCATCAATTTTAAACTTCTGTTTAATCGCTTGAGTCGCGTAATAGCAGATGATGCCGGCACTAAAGCCAATAACCAAAGCGCCACCAGGCCCTACAAAGCCAGACGCAGGTGTAATGGTGCCAAGACCTGCAACCATACCGGTTACAATGCCTAACACTGAGGGCTTGCCATGTCTAATCCACTCCATCATCATCCAGGCTAGTGAGCCGGTTGCTGCCGAGATATGAGTTACTAGCATAGCCATACCCGCATCACCATTCGCTGCAAGCGCAGAACCGCCGTTAAAGCCAAACCAGCCAACCCAAAGCATACCAGCACCCGTTACTGTCATAGTAAGGTTGTGAGGAGGCATTGCCTGTGTAGGAAAGCCTTTACGATTGCCGATAACTAACGCTGCAACCAACGCTGCAACACCTGCAGTAATATGAACAACAGTACCGCCAGCAAAATCAAGAAGACCCATTTCGCCAAGCCAGCCGCCACCCCATACCCAGTGGGTAATTGGAGCATAAACGGCTACAAGCCAAAGAGCACTAAATAGTAGCATCGCGCTAAAGCGCATTCTTTCTGCAAAGGCACCCACAATAAGAGCGGGGGTAATCACGGCAAATGTCATTTGGAACATAGCAAATACAGACTCAGGAATATCTCCAGACATCGAGGCTTCAGTAATATTTCCCATTAACAGATTATCTAAGTTACCGAAATAAGCATTCCATGATCCGCCGTCGCCAAAAGCAATACTGTAGCCAAAGGCAAACCATATAACTGATGCTAGGCAGGTAATTGCAAAGCATTGCATTAACACTGAAAGAACGTTCTTTGAGCGAACCAAGCCTGCATAAAATAAAGATAAGCCAGGGATGGTCATAAAGAGAACAAGTGCGGTGGATGTTAAAATCCATGATGTATTTGCGCCATTTAATTCCTGTGCAAATACTTGGCCAGACATTAGACACAAAAGCATCGCGATTGCGCTTCGTTTTAGGCTGATAGACTGTAGAAACATTATTATTCCCCTGCAAGTTTAAGCACCAAGTTAGTGCTATTTATAAGTTATTAATCGAAAGCGCACCAAAAGTGCACTTTAAGTTCATTTTAAAGCATACTATGCTCACACTCCGTAAATGGGAGGCAATTATTATGCCATAATTAATTTTAACGCACTAAAATAATGCTTTTCTGAATTATTGCGGCACCAATTTAGTGCCGCAACAAAGCCTAAAGAGAAGACTGAAACGTAAAGCTAACTTGCGTTGAGTCTAATATTTTTAGTCTTTAAGTGACTTATGACGCACGCGTTTAGGTTGGGAATCAGCTCCCTGGCGTTTAATTAAATCTTCATGATATTCGCTGTAATTACCCTCAAAGAAAACAGCCTCGCTATTATCTTCGTAGGCAAGGATGTGCGTTGAGACTCGATCCAAAAACCACCGATCGTGAGAAATAACCAACACACAGCCTGGAAAAGAAAGAATAGCTTCTTCAAGGGCGCGTAATGTTTCAATATCTAAATCATTGGAAGGCTCATCAAGCAATAGAACATTGGCCCCTTGCTTTAGTGTGTTAGCAAGATGTAATCTGCCCCGTTCACCGCCAGATAGCTCGCCAACGCGTTTTTGTTGGTCTGTACCTTTAAAGTTAAATCGACCCACATAAGCTCTTGAGGAGACTTCGTAGTTGGCGCCAATTTTTAGGCTATCTAAGCCGCCAGAAATTGCTTCCCACACAGTATGGTTATCGTTAAGTGCATCGCGACTCTGTTCAACATAGGCTACTTTGACCGTTTCTCCTAAGCTGATTGAGCCACTATCAGGAGTTTCAATTCCAGCTATTAATCTAAATAATGTAGATTTACCTGCACCATTACCCCCAATAATGCCAACAATGGAGCCCTTGGGAATAGATAGAGACAGGTTGTTAATTAGCATTTTGTTTTCATAGCCTTTTGATAGGTTATTGAACTCAATAACCTTGTCACCCAAGCGCTGACCGGGAGCAATATAAATCTCATTGGTCTCATTACGTGTTTGGAAGTCCTGCGCATTAAGCTCTTCAAAGCGCGCTAAACGGGCTTTGCTTTTAGCCTGTCTGCCTTTCGTATTTTGACGCACCCATTCTAATTCTTGCTTAATTGCCCGCTGTCTTGAAACTTCTTGCTTTGCCTCAATTTTTAGGCGTTTTTCTTTGTTTTCAAGCCACGTTGAGTAGTTGCCTTCATGGGGAATTCCATGCCCGCGGTCAAGCTCTAAAATCCAACCGGCAACATTATCAAGAAAGTATCGATCGTGAGTGACCGCAACGACAGTGCCGGTAAACTGTTCAAGAAATTTTTCCAGCCAGAATACAGACTCAGCATCCAAATGGTTAGTTGGCTCATCGAGCAATAGCATATCGGGACGAGAAAGCAGTAGCCGGCAAAGGGCAACGCGACGTTTTTCACCGCCCGAAAGATTAGTAATACTTGCATCCCAAGGTGGCAACCTAAGGGCATCCGCTGCAACATCAAGGGTATGCTCTAAATTATGGGCATCCCAAGCATCAATAACAGATTCATAATCAGCCTGTTTTTTTGCTAGCACATCGAAATCTGCTTCAGGATCAGCATAATCCACATAAACCTGTTCCAGACCTTTTAATGCATCTACCGCTTCTCGAACCCCGTCTTCCACATTGCCACGAACATCTTTTGATGGGTCTAATTGCGGTTCCTGTGACAGGTAACCGATATTTATATTTGCCATAGGACGCGCTTCGCCCTGAAACTCAGTATCCAGTCCGGCCATAATTTTTAATAGCGTAGATTTTCCAGAGCCATTAAGACCTAAAACGCCAATCTTTGCGCCAGGGAAAAAAGACAGAGAGATGTCTTTAAGTATTTCACGTTTAGGAGGGACGACTTTTCCGACCTGATTCATTGTATAGACGTACTGAGCCATATGTTTTTAATCAACTTATAAAATATTTTGGACATGTAGGTATTCCAATAAGAAAAAAATTGAAATTTAACCTACGCTCTGGGCAGTGATTTTATATTAAAATCCTCTAAATCGGTTGTTTAATAAAGGTTTTTTTTGCCTCTTTGACGTGTTAGTGTGACCCTGTGCTTAAAAAAGCATACATATGTAAAAATAATAAATTTATAAATATATGGGGTAACAACATGAGTGCATTAAAAATTGTACGGTTATTATCAATTGCAGTAGCAGTGGTTGGAGCTTTTACAGCTATTCCTCAAGCAGCGTTAGTTATGGCGGTTTTGGGTTTGGTTGGTGGTTATATGAGTGATGAAGCTGATAAAGGTAATAGAACCTATTTTCTTGTATTAGCTGTAGCCTTAGGCACCGTATCTGGTGCTGCTGGAGCAATACCTGTAGTAGGAGGCCCTGTCAGTGATATTATGGCTAACATCAGTACCATAGTTAATGCAGCAGCTCTTGCTGTTATACTAAATGCGATTAAAGACAGAGTAACTGAATAACCCGTTATTCGATCGTAAAAAAAACCCGCGCTTTTGGCGCGGGTTTTTTTTAGTGTTTAAAAGGTTGTGGCTAACGACTTATTTGCTCAAATGACATTCCGGCTGATTCCGTTAATCTTTTAATTAGTGGCTCACCCATCGCCGTGGCCGGGGTCCAAAATCCACCCTCAAGATCTGATTTCTTTATATCAAATGCCAAACATAAACCTGATTGGACGAGCATTTTTGCAGTGCATCCATAGCCTGGATCTCTATCACCTAACACCTTAACGCGAATAGACTGCTGGTTATTTTTTCCGATCAATCGTAGATCAAAAAACCCATTGAGCTGTTGTTGTTTACTAGGTCCCTGTCCAGGTTTTGGAAGAAGATACTGTTGCATCAGGTGGCGTAACAGCCTGTTTTTAGTCCCTAGAGAAAATAACCCCAGTGCAAGAGTAACTGTGCAGGCGCGCAGGTACCCCCTTAAGCCCTTACCGGTTAATATACCCTCGCCATAGCTAAAGTTATCTGAGGTATTGGCGTGCGCTAAACTGTGGGATCGCAACACCACACGACTATTGATAGCTTCCATAATAAATGGTGCTGACCAAGCGTTAAAGTCTTTATCAAATGTTGGCTTAAGCAATCTAGGCTGCACTATCCTACTCGTATGGTCTTTGCTGGATAAAAGGTAAGGGTTACCCATTTCACGTCGAAGAGCTGGTTTTTTGTGTGCCGCCTTAGCCATTTCAATGCCACTGGCAACCGTCCCGCCTGAAACCCCCCCCTTCATTGCCTTAACTCTTAACTTTACATCGTTGCAGAGGGTGCCAGATTGTTCCTGACTAATTTGCTGCAGAAAAAACACCCCTAAATCCGAGGGTATAGAGTCAAAACCACAGCAATTAACTATTCGCGCGCCTGTTTTTTTGGCTAAATTTTCATATTTAACCAGCATTTTTTTGATCCAGTACGCCTCACCCGTTAGATCGCAGTAATCATTGCCATTATTAACGCAGGCTTCAATTAATGTCTCACCATAAAGAGCATAGGGCCCTACGGTAGATAAAATGACATCTGTTTGTTGGCACATAGCATTTAAACTTGCCGAATCTAAACTGTCAGCGACTATAATGGGTAGGTTTTCGGCTTCAGGTCCGAGGTTTGCTTTTATTGCATTTAATTTTTTTTCTGAGCGGCCGGCGATGGCCCATTTAACGTCTTTTCCGATTCCGATTTCAGTAAAAAGGTACTCAGTGGTAATTTGCCCTACGAAACTAGTGGCACCGAACAAAATTATATCGAGTGGTTTGCTATCCATTGGTAAAATCCTTGTGATAAATACAATAGTGTCTTTTTATATAATTATTTAGCCTTCCGATAACAGGATTTATGCGATGTTACCCATTCTTTATTCGTTCAGGCGCTGTCCCTATGCCATAAGGGCACGGCTATGTATTGCTTATGCCAGTATAAACCTAGAGATACGAGAAGTCTCTCTGGCTAATAAACCTATACAGATGCTAGCGCTGTCGCCAAAAGGGACTGTTCCAGTATTACAGCTTGAGAATAAGGTGATTGATGAAAGCCTGGAAATAATACGCTGGGCGTTAAACCAATCTGATCCAGATAATTGGCTAGCTACAGATTGCGAAGCAGAGCAGTTAAGCCTAATCGAAGAAAATGACCATAAATTTAAAATACACCTAGATAAGTATAAATACTGGGATCGGTTTCCAGAGCAACCCCAGGCATTTTATCGCCATCAGGCTGAGCCATTTATTGCCAACCTTGAATCGCTATTAAATAACAAGACCTATCTTTTTGGCTCGAAAATTTGCAGAGCTGATATTGCTATCTTACCCTTTATTAGGCAGTTTGCCTTTGTCGATAAAGCTTGGTTTGATCAGGCCAATTATCCTGCTGTACAGCATTGGCTAAATGAATTTATGGCGTCTTCACTCTTTGTTCAGATAATGGAAAAGCAGCCTATTTGGGAGATGAACAGCCCAATAGTCTGACAGGTTTTTCACCGGTAACAGAGCCTTTAAGCTAGAATGAGTGCCATTGTTTTAAAACGACTTTTATGTGTCGAAATTTGCTACAGGTTTTAATTATGTTTGGTTTTTTTGAGCGCCTGGTTGACCCTTTTCCAGAAGAAACGCCTAAGCAGCCCCCAAAAGGAATCTACCAATTTTGCCGTTATTTTACTCAGGGATTAGAGCCCTGGTTGCTATTAATGGCGCTATTAACTGCACTGGTTGCTATAGCAGAAGCTTCATTATTTGGTGTTTTAGGCAAGGTCGTAGACTGGCTGGTTGCTAGTGATCCAGATACCCTACTGGATGATTCATGGCCTTCTATTATTCTAATGTCAGTTTTTATACTGGTAGTGATCCCAATATTGGCAACACTGCACTCTTTAGTTGTGCATCAAACCCTAATGGGCAATTTTCCAATGGCCGTGCGTTGGATGGCTCACCGTTATTTACTGAATCAGAGTTATGGTTTCTTCCAAAACGAATTTAGTGGACGTATTGCCACTAAGGTTATGCAGACCGCCTTGGCTGTTCGAGAATCGGTGATGAAGTTGTTAGACGTTATTCTTTTTGTAACTGTCTATGTAATCACCATGCTAGTTTTGATCGCAAGCGCCGACCTGAGGCTTTGTATTCCTTTATTAATTTGGCTGTTTTTATATATTGGATTACAGCGCATATTTGTTCCAAAGCTTAAGAAAATTTCCCAGCGGCAAGCAGACTCAAGATCTACCATGACAGGTCGTATTGTCGATAGCTATACCAATATAGTGACGCTCAAACTATTTTCTTATTCCAGTAGAGAATCCGAGTATGTAAAAGATGGGATGACTGAATTTCTTAATACTGTGCACCCGCAGATGCGTCTTGTTACGGCGCTTAATATCTGTCTGTGGTTTATCAATATGCTGCTTGTTTTCAGTACAGTGGCGCTAGGTATTTACCTTTGGATTCATGAGTCAATGACACCCGGAGCTATTGCGGTAGTGATTAGCCTGGCACTTAGATTATCTGGGATGTCCCACTGGATTGTATGGGAAATTAGCAACCTATTTGAAAACTTAGGAACAGTCCAAGACGGTATTAATACATTATCTGTACCGCAAAGAGTAATCGATAAAGATAATGCAAAAAAATTAGAGATTAGCTCCGGTGAAATCAATTTTGATAAGGTAACTTTTGGCTACCTAAATGATAAAAAAATCACTACTCGGCCGGTATTTGATCAATTATCGTTGACCATAAATGCAGGAGAGAGGGTCGGTATTGTAGGCAGGAGTGGTGCCGGTAAGTCGACGCTGATTAATTTGTTATTACGCTTTTTTGACACCCAAGAAGGCTCTATTTTAATTGATGGCCAAGAAATTAAATCCCTTAAGCAGGAAAGTTTAAGAGAAAATATAGGAGTTGTAACGCAGGATACCTCATTGCTTCATAGATCAGTGCGCGAGAATATATTATTTGGACGACCCAATGCCTCCGAAGAAGAAATGATTGAGGCAGCCAAAAAAGCCGAGGCTCACGAGTTTATCTTGCAGTTGCGAGATGTGGAGGGTCGGACAGGTTACGATGCGCATGTGGGTGAGCGCGGGGTTTCTCTGTCAGGAGGCCAGCGTCAGCGAATCGCCATTGCGCGAGTAATATTAAAAGATGCGCCAATTTTAATTTTGGATGAGGCTACCTCTGCTCTGGATTCGGAAGTTGAGTCTGCTATTCAAAAAAGCCTGTATCGGTTAATGAAAGGTAAAACAGTGATTGCCATTGCACATAGGCTTTCTACCATTGCTGCAATGGATCAGTTAATTTTACTGGATCAGGGGGCTATTTTAGAGCAGGGCACGCATCAGCAGCTCGTTGAGTCTCAGGGGCTATACACCCAGTTATGGCATCATCAGTCAGGAGGCTTCTTAGGGGTCGACTAAGGGGCGCTATAGATTAAATGCCTCGAAAATATTGACCCCAGTAGAAAAACTTTTCTGGAGCTAAGGCTATGGGCTTGTTAGGATTCAAAGATAAGCTAAATGATAAAAAGGGCGCAATGAAAGAATTAATGAAATCAATCAGCGATATCGCCAGCGCTATAATGCAGCGAGTGCATCCCGCTAAAGAGCTGCAAGTAGCTGAGGTATTATCGCCTTTTTATGATGAAATACAGCTAGAGGCTAAATCTGTATTTATGCCTGATGTGATGATCGAGGGGCGGTTAAGCTGTCAGGAAGATCTTATTGTTGGCGGCCAGTTCAAAGGCAGTATTACTGCGGCTAAAAATTCTGTTGTTATAGGGCCTAATGGCCGAGTGCATGCAGATATTAAGGCCAGTAGGGTCTTAATAGAAGGCACCATAATTGGCAATATTGTAGGTGAAAAAAAGGTAGTTATGACAAGCACTGCGGTTGTCACAGGTAATATTCAAGCGGCTATGGTTTATTTAAAAAATGGTGCCAGATTTAAAGGGGTTATAGAGATAGACCCAGAGAAAGCTGAGAGCGTTGAGTCCCTGACTGAGATAGAAAATCAATCTGAAACAGATCGTTTAGCTTTAGAGTTAAGTTAGTATCAATAGCTTTGTGATAAGCTTTAAAAATACATATTGCGATGTAAAATTCAGTTTAAAAAAGAGCTAACAGCGAATGATTGATACCGAACGACCTAATGTAGAAATCAATACCCTATCCTCTTCGCTACTGGTAGGGCTGTTTAGTCAGATCAACGAAAATAAAACACTGTCTGTTCTCGATATGGGTCTTGCCGCTCCAACTACTGTCAGCTTCTTAGGGCAGACTAAATGTAGATTACAGTTTTCTGGCTTCATAAATTCAGATCTGAAGCTATATAATAATGAAGAAATTGTTCATGCTGAAAAAGTTGCTTTGTTCAAAAAAGCTTTAAATTTTCAGGCAGGTACTAAATTTGATATTGTCTTATTTTGGGACCTATTTTGTTATTTAAGCAAGTCCGCAATTGCAGCCTTTTTAGAGGTTCTAACCCCTCATTTGCACAGTAAAACGAGAGCTCATAGTATTGGATTGTTAAATGCGCGTCAGCAAATGGCTTATTCAGACTATGGAATCAATTCAATTAGTCAGCTTTGGTATCAGCCTAGTAGCACTATACAGCCCAGTATTTATGCATATTCTCGACACGATTTTAGCCGAATACTTCGTTATCTCACTATAGATAGAAGCTGCTTACTCTCTGGCAATCGAGTCGAAAATTTATTAATGATCAATACGCAGGATAATCAACCCATATAGCCAATGCCGCCAACTCAGTGTTAGGGTGGTAGGCACGGAGTTAAGCCATGAAGCAGGGAATAATAATAGGCGCAAGTTCAGGCATAGGAAGGGAGCTAGCAGTTCAGTTAGCAGCCAAAGGTTATCAGTTAGGTCTTGTCGCAAGACGCTTAAATAAGCTTGAAGAGCTATCTATTAGCCTGCCCGGCGAGCACTTTGTATATCAGGCAGATGTGAGTCAAGCAGAGCAATCTCAGCAAGGGCTTACGGATTTAATAGATACAATGGGTAATGTAGAGCTTATTGTTCTTAATTCTGGGGTAGGTCAGCAAGAGAAAAAACTCGACTGGGACATTCAGTGTGAAATGATTGACGTCAATATTCGGGGTTTTGCCGCCTTAACAGTGGTATCTATGAACTATTTTCGCAATCGTGGCAGTGGCCATCTAGTCGGTATATCTTCAGTGGCTGCGCATATGTCCGGTGGATTGGCGCCAACTTATGCTGCAACTAAAGCCTTTGTATCAAGTTATCTCAATGGCATGCGCTCACGAGCCGAATATTCCAAATTACCGATTACGGTAACCACGGTAGAGCCAGGGTTTGTGGACACCCCAATGGTGCAGGGCACACCCCTGTGGACGGCCAGTGTTGAAAGGGCGGTTGCACAGCTAGTGCCGGCAATAATGAATAAAAAAGGACATGTCTATATTACTAAACGCTGGCGTTATGTTGCTTGGCTATTAAACCTTATGCCTAAATGGTTGATGCGTAAATACTTTTAGTGGCGCTTTAATAGACAGCGTTAATCACGGTAACTTGAGTCAATTTTTTCTATTACGCGGGTAAGAGCCTCAAACTCTAGTTCGCCAGAAGGTCCGCCCATTGTCTGCAGATTAAGTAGCTGCGCGGTTTTGGCTAGCACATCTTCACTAATCGGTAGGCTGGGTTTACCCGTGGCGTCAGTTGCCACCTGAACCTCGCAAGCGCGCTCTAGCCCCCACAGGCTCTGAAAAGCCTCTGGAATTGATCTACCACCAACAAGTAGCCCGTGATTGCGCAGTATTAAAATATTCTTATCACCTAGGCTATTCACAAGACGAGGTTTTTCATCATCCATTAGGGTAATACCTTCAAAGTCATGATAGGCAATACGATTATTTAACAGTGCAGAATAAAAATTATCACTGCGTAACCCCTGCTGAGAACAGGCAACGGCCATGCCGGCAGTGGTATGGATATGTGCGATACAGTGAATATCAGGTCGTGCAGCATGGATGGCGGTATGTATTACTAAACCTGCTGGATTGACAGCATAGGAGCTGTTATCTACCTGGTTACCGTTAATGTCAACTTTGACTAAATTAGACGCCTTAACTTCTGAGTAGTGAAATCCGTAAGGATTGATTAAAAAATGCGCTTGATCACCAGGGATTTTCACCGTGATATGGTTGTAGATCATTTCTGACCAGCCCATATAATCGAAAATCCTATAGCAGGCAGCCAGCTGTATTCTTAGTTCAGATTCGGTTGCAGACATACGCTATTCCTCTTATTTTATCTTCAAGCGTAAATGAAATAAGCCCTGTAGTAGGGGCTTTTAAAAAAGTCACTCTTGTTACTATATTTATATACACTTGCTCAAATAAATTTTTGTTAAGTGATTTGTTCTTGCGTCAATTGAATCCTGACTTTTGTTAGATCTGATTTAATTAACAATTATTCTAGGCCAAAAAAGGTATAACTTTAAATTAAGCTTTTTAATTTTTTTGCAGCAGACCAGCCAGATACAACAGCACCCTCAAATCTAGGACCTGCAAAAGCGTCTCCAGCAAGCGCTAAGGGAGGCATATCTAAGCCCTCGCTAATTAATAGGCTGGTGTCATTGTCGGTAACGGTTGGCTTACTGTATAACCATCCATGTACCTGGAAATCTACTACCTTTGCGTTACCGAAAAGCGGCCTTGCTAACTCAATCAGCTCGCGGCCAATCGTTAATCTGTCCTGGTTAAAATACTTCGCACTGTAGTCGCCACTAGCATGGATAGTGATGGCGGGAACAGGCGAGACGCCTTTTTTATAGTTATCACTAATCCAGGCAATAGGGCCCTTATCAAGGGCTAGGGCGCCTGGAGATTCAAGGGTTGTGGGGCTGTCTAGAACTGCCATAACAGCGATGCAGCTCTCATATTGAATAGTCTCTAGACGATTGATCATAGGTAAGCATAGTTCAATATTACTATCAGCTAACAAGGTAAGAGTCTGTGGAACAGGACAGGTCGCGATAACAGATTTAGCGCTTAATGTTTCACCATTATCTAGATGCAGAGTCCAGTCTGTGTTGGTATGGCTTAAGCGTTCGACTCTAGTGGATTGAATATTGGATTGTTGTTTTGCCAAGTGTTTAGCTATGGCAGACATAGTAGGCACGCCTCTGTACCTAGCATGGCCATTGGGTTGGCCGGGATAGCTTTGATACCACTGTTCAGCTACGCCGGCTGCTATCCAATCATCTACACAGGCCTTAAATAGTTTAGATCTGGCCGTAAAGAACTGTGCGCCATGGTCAAACACAGCCTCACCGATACGTCTAGCGGCAAGCCTTCCACCAGCGCCTCGCCCCTTATCTATAATAGCGATATTGCGACTACCATTAGATAACGAATTAGCCGCACAAAGACCAGCCAGCCCCGCACCAATAATAAGCGTATCAAAAGATGATTGGTTCTTAGGGTTCATATGCTTCAATTACCTATTTTTTAGTGGTTCGCCTGCATCGCTCAGAACAGTACTTAACCTGATTCCAAGTCTTTTCCCATTTTTTTCGCCACACAAAAGGTCGATAGCAAGCAGGGCACATTTTTTCAGGCAGGTTAAGTTTTTTATGAGCCATAGCAGTGGGCAGACTTTAGTGGTTGTCCATACTCCAAATACCAGAGCCTTTACAGGCGATAAACAAGAAAATAAAGCAATAAAGCGCAGCCAGCTCTCCGCCGTTAACTAAGGGGTAAATGGATTGTGTGCCATGAAATACCCAGTAGGCTACCGCCATGGTGCCGCTACAGATAAAAGCTGCTGCTCTTGTAGTTAGGCCTATGATAATTAGAACACCACCTACGACTTCAATGGTGCCTGCCGCAATGCTAAGAAAACCCAGCTCGCCGTAGGGGTAATCTTGAGGGAAATTAAAGTATTTTTGTGTGCCGTGGAGAAGAAACATAAATCCAGCGGTTATCCTCAATAAAGCATATGTCTGTTCTTGGAAGTTATCTAAAAATTTCATGTTAAGCCCTCAGATTTAGTTGAAATTACGTTGTTGGGTGTATCGCTGGTTTATTGATAAAGTTTTCCCAGATAGTATTGGGTCGCCAAATCCTGTTCATATCTGCACCTGCAGACTCATATTTCTCATCTAAGATAGCCGTTCTGTAGCGAAAAATAAAGCAGGAGACACCTATGTTGGCAGTGCAGTGAACCCAGATTTTTTGATTGCTGTGGCCTTTCATCTGTGTGACAAATTGCTCAAAATCTTGTTCGGTAGGGTTACTGAAGTCCACGGGTATATTGATATAGTCCATACCCAGCTCAGTCACAATATCAACCTCATTGCTCAGGGCGTTTTTCGCGGCTAGGTTAATAATTTTTTTGTATCCGCCACGCTGTATAGCATTGAGCTGATTTATAGTGGGCTGACCAGAAGTAGCTAGGTTGGGGCCAATTTGCAAATAATTAAAGGTCGAGGAAAGGCTATTCCCTTTGAAGCCGATACCGGTAAATTTATCTACCAAGGTTAGGCTATAACCGAGAACCGTTTTAAAGGTTCTCAGCGCATAATTCACTCACTAGCTCCCGCTGCAACTAGCGCCTTTGCATAATCGACACCCTGTTGGTGTTGTTTCATTATCTGCACGATCCTTAATCCCTCTGGATTATTAGCATCAAGGTCATAGCCGGCCTGTTTGAAAAAATCGACAAAGCTTACAAAGTTATCGATATTCATGCCGCGATAGGCTTTTTCAAGTAGATGAAAATCTCGGCTTACACCTTCAGGTGGAAGGTAGTCTAGAAAGCTTTTGACTCGCGCATCATCAAAGACTTCGCCGAGAACTTTTTGTTTATCTTTTTTTAATGACATGGTTGGAAATGGTTCCTATTTATAGCATTTCAGCTAATTTTTTGGCCAAAATGTGACTGACCTGCTGTGGATTCGCTTGACCCTTAGAGGCTTTCATTATCTGGCCCATAAAGCCACCGAGTTTTTTCTTGCGCTTATCTGCGTCGGTATTAATGTAGTCATCAACCATAGCTTGGTTGCTGGTAAGAACCTCATCTACAATAGATTCTAGCGCACCGCTATCAGATACCTGCTTTAAACCGCGTTTTTCAATAATTTGATCAACATTACCTTCACCGCTCCAGATACCTTCAAATACCTGTTTGGCCATCTTTCCACTGATGGTGTTGTCGGCAATACGTTTAATTAGGCCTGCAAGTAATTCAGCCGAAAGTGGGCTTTGATCAAGGCTAATATTTTCAGCATTTAAACGTGCGCTTAACTCGCCGGCAACCCAGTTGGCACTCAGCTTTGCATTGCCTGATTGTTGGGTAGTTAGCTCAAAATAAGAGGCCATGCTAGCATCGGCACTTAATATATTGGCATCGTATTGAGAGAGATCATATTCCGCTACAAAGCGTTGCTGTCGTGCATCGGGTAATTCTGGAAGATTGCTATGCAAATTAGCTATATGTTCATCACTAATTACCACCGGCAATAAATCTGGGCAAGGGAAGTACCTGTAGTCATTAGCCTCTTCCTTGCTTCGCATAGAGCGGGCAACTTTAGTGTCGCCGTTGTAAAGGCGGGTTTCCTGAGCTATGGTGCTGCCCTCTTCTAGAAGGTCAATCTGTCGTTCAACTTCTAGATGAATTGCATCTTCCATAAACTTGAAAGAGTTTAGATTTTTAGTTTCGGTGCGTGTTCCAAGCTTTGATTCCCCCTGGGGGCGAATTGAGATATTAACATCAAAACGCATGCTACCCTGAGACATTTCTCCATCACAAATACCTATCGAAGTCACCAAGCTATGAAGTTTTTTAGCAAAAGCAACCGCCTCTTGGGCATTTCGCATATCGGGTTCTGAGACAATTTCAATCAATGGAGTGCCAGCGCGATTTAGGTCAATACCTGAAACACCTGCCCTAAAGTCACCCTCGTGTAGAGATTTTCCGGCGTCTTCTTCTAAATGCGCATGGTGAATACGAATCGATTTTGTATCCCCATTATCTAGCTGAATTTCGACTATGCCAGGACCCACAATGGGCTTTTCTAGCTGGGTAGTTTGGTACCCCTTAGGAAGATCAGGGTAAAAATAATTTTTACGTTCAAATACAGAGGTTTTGCCAATTTCAGCGTCAATGGCAAGGCCGAACATTACGGCGTAATCGATGGCCTGCTTATTTACAACAGGTAAGGTGCCTGGCATCGCAAGATCAATATTACAGGCCTGAGTATTGGGTTCTGCACCAAATTCAGTGCTGGCAGCTGAAAATATTTTGGTCTTAGTTGCTAGTTGCACATGGACTTCAAGCCCAATAACTGTTTCCCAATTCATAATTGAATCCCCGCTGGGGCTAATTGGTGCCAGTCAGTGGCTTGTTGGAACTGGTGGGCGGCATTTAGCATGCGCGCCTCGTCAAAATAATTGCCTATAATTTGCAGTCCCACAGGCTTGTTATCGACCAGGCCGCAGGGTAAAGACATGCCGGGTAAGCCTGCAAGATTTGTTGAAATGGTATAGATATCTTCAAGATACATAGCAACGGGATCATTGCCTTTAGCGCCAAACTTGAAGGCCGGTGACGGGCAGGTTGGGCCCATAATAAGATCAACTTTTTCAAAGGCTTGGTTAAAGTCTTGGCGAATAAGCTCACGTACCTGCTGAGCCTTGCCGTAGTAGGCATCATAGTAGCCAGCAGACAGACAATAGGTGCCAATTAAAATACGTCTTTGCACCTCATCACCAAAACCCTCTGCTCTGGTTCGACGATAAAGATCTTCTAAATCTTTTGGATTTTCACAGCGGTGACCATAGCGCACCCCGTCGAAACGAGAGAGGTTAGCAGAGGCTTCTGCAGGAGCAATTACATAGTAAGCTGGTACGGATAATGCAGTATTTGGCAGGCTGATTTCCACAAGCTCAGCACCTAACTTTTCGTATTCCGTCAAAGAGTCACGAACGGCCTTTTCTGTTCCTGGATTTAGACCCTCAGAGAAATACTCTTTGGGAATCCCTATGCGTAAGCCTTTAACTGAGTCCCCTAGACTTGCTGAATAATTGGGTACGGGACGATCTATGCAGGTTGAATCTTTTTCATCATAGCTAGCCATACAATTTAGCAATAGTGCGCAGTCTTCAGCAGTTCTTGCCATAGGGCCGCCTTGGTCGAGGCTTGAAGCAAAGGCAATCATGCCCCAGCGTGATACTCGACCATAGGTAGGTTTTAAGCCCGTAATGCCGCAAAGCGCAGCTGGTTGGCGTATAGATCCTCCGGTATCTGTTGCGGTTGCTCCAGGAGTCAGTCGAGCAGCAATAGCCGCGGCAGAGCCGCCGGATGATCCGCCAGGAACTGAGTCTATAGCCCAAGGGTTTTTAACTGCCCCATAAAAACTGGTCTCGTTTGATGAGCCCATAGCAAACTCATCCATATTGGTTTTACCCAACATAACAGCACCGCTGTTACGGAAGTTTTCAACAACAGTTGCATTATAGGGTGGTACAAAATTATCCAGCATTTTTGATCCGCAGCTAGTGCGAACTCCTTGGGTGCAAAAAATATCTTTATGGACCAAAGGAATACCGCAAAGTTCTGAGGCATTACCCTGAGCTAATTGGGTATCTGCTGTTTGAGCGGACTTAAGAGCCTGCGCTTCGGTGACGCTAATCAGACTGTTATAGAGAGGATCTAAGGTTTTTATGCGCGATAAAAAATGTTGAGTAATTTCAGTGCTTGAGAACACTCTTTTTTTAAGGCCGTTTATAAGCTCAGTTATTGTGAGATTGTGCATTGTATACTCGACTTAATCTTGCAGAATTAGTTAATCAATGACCTTGGGAACCAAATAAAGTCCATTTTCGACATCAGGTGCGATTGCTTGAAATGCTTCTTTTTGGCTGGTTTCAGTAACGCAGTCCTCTCTGAGACGCTGTGTTTCTTTTAGCGGATGATGCATGTCGCTTAGTCCGCTGGTATCAGCAGCCTGAAGTTGGTCGACCAGCTCCAATACACTGCCTAGTCGCTTTGATATCTCTTCTGCTCTTTCATCATCAATGGATAAACGAGCAAGAGTGGCAAGGTTTTCTATTGTTTTCTTTTCTATACTCATATTCAGATCTTTTTAAATAAAATTTGCACAGGCTGAAGTTTACAACATTAAGCTGATTTAGGTTAGTTTGAGGGAAGAAAAATCTGCAGTTGTTTAACATAAAAGCCACTTTTTTTATGTCAGCTTGTTACACTTGCGCTATGTGAATAATTTTTGCAGGATAAAAGGGTTATTTTTGCACTTGCCATTAGTGCAATGAACTGATAATTTCCTGCCTATAAACTGTGACTTTTACATGCCGTAAATAGCGCATTAATGGAATAGACAAAATGTTGTTACTCAAAAGAATTTTAGGGCTTTTTTCTAGTGATTTATCAATTGATTTAGGGACTGCAAACACGCTTATTTACATGCGTGAGCATGGTATTGTGCTCAATGAGCCTTCTGTAGTGGCTATCCGTCAGCAATACGGTGAGAAAAAAGTTGAGGCCGTGGGCACCGATGCCAAACGCATGCTAGGTAGAACGCCAGGAAATATTACTGCTATTAGACCTTTAAAAGATGGGGTTATTGCAGATTTCCAAGTAACAGAAAAAATGCTACAACATTTTATCAGAAAAGTTCACTCAGAAAGTTTTTTCCCGCCCAGTCCACGTGTCCTTATCTGTGTTCCCTGTACCGCAACAGAAGTTGAAAAACGTGCGATTAAGGAGTCCGCTTTTAGCGCGGGTGCCCGTGAGGTGTTTTTAATTGAAGAGCCTATGGCCGCTGCAATCGGTGCTGGGTTGCCTGTAGAGGAAGCCATCGGATCTATGGTGGTTGATATTGGTGGCGGTACCACTGAAATTGCGATTCTTTCATTAAATGGTGTGGTTTTCTCAGATTCTGTCCGAATTGGTGGTGACCGTTTTGATGAGTCCATCTGCAACTATGTACGCCGTAAATATGGCAGTGTAATTGGTGATAGCACTGCAGAGCGTATTAAGATTGAAATTGGTACAGCCTATCTCTCTAAAGAGGTGCGCGAAATAGAGGTAAGAGGCCGCAACCTTGCAGAGGGTGTTCCTAAAAGCTTTGTTCTAAGTAGCGATGAGATTCTGCAGTCCCTTCAGGAACCCTTATCGGGTATTGTTCAGGCCGTGAAGCGTGTGCTTGAACAGTCGCCCCCTGAGTTGGCATCGGATATTGCTGAAACAGGTATTGTTTTAACCGGCGGTGGCTCTTTATTGAAAGATTTAGATCGGCTATTAGCTATTGAAACGGGGTTGCCCGTAATTCTCGCTGAAGAGCCTCTTACCTGCGTTGCTCGTGGCGGTGGTGAAGCGCTTGAAATGATGGGTGGAAAAGGCTCAGGAATGCTTATGTACTAGCAAGACTTGCCTTATAGGCATTTCTTGCTACTGATCTTGGTTTTGGAGCGCGCGCATCAAAAAAGTTTTTGTTCATTCTTCCTCAGCGGTGCGAAAAACTTTTTTCGCATTGTTACTTGGATTACTCCTTATCACATTAGATACCTATACTTCGGTATTTGAAACCACCAGATCCGAAATATCCAAAATTACTATCCCATTAAAGTTGCTTGCCAATTTTCCGTATCAGGTCAATAAGTGGGTGGCTATGAATACCACCTCTAGATCTAAATTAGAGCAAAAAAATGTCAGCCTTGAAAAAGAGCGACTGATACTTTTAGGTCAATTACAGCGAAGTGCAGAATTAGCGGCTGAAAATCTAAGGTTACGGCAGCTACTCAATGCAACAGAGTTAGTGATGCAAAGCGTCTTAGTAACGGAGGTGATTGGTGGCTCGCCCAACCCAATGAATCATAATGTCACCGTTGATCGGGGCGCCAATGATGGGGTTTATATTGGCCAGCCAGTGCTCGATGCAGAAGGACTTATGGGACAAGTTATCCATGTTTTTGATAATTACAGTACGGTATTATTAATTACAGATATAAATCATGCATTGCCGGTTCAGTTACTTCGAAATGGGTTGCGCTCAATTGTAGAAGGCACCTCAGATTATAATGAAATATCCTTGAGGTATGTCTCGCCTACGGTGGATATTGTAGAGGGCGATAAATTAGTTAGTTCTGGTTTAGGTGGACGTTTCCCTGTGGGATACCCAGTGGGCACGGTGACAGCCATTAGCCAAAATCCGGGTGAAAAATTTATGGAGATCAAAGTGACACCCTCGGCAAAAATTGATCGAAGTAAGCATCTTCTCCTTGTATTCACATCCAAAGATGGCGATATCATTAAGGCTCTTAATGAATAATAAAGGCACTTTTCAGTCAGCCTTCATTATGCTTTTCGGCGCATTGATTCTTCAGTTATTTCCCGTAGCAAGTGATTGGGGTCTTTTCAAACCAAACTTTTTGCTGCTTATGATGGTTGCTTGGATACTGTATTTTCCTGAGAAATATGGCATTGAGTTTGCGATCTTGATGGGCATCATTGCAGATTTTATTTTTTCAACCCCGCTTGGTTACCATGTTCTGACGTTCTCGATTTGCGGTTTAATTTTAATTTTCTTTCATCGTATTGTTGTTTATTTACAGTTTATACATCGAATAATACTCGTATTTATGATGATAATGCTCTTTGAATTTATGCAGGCGGCCATTGATGCTACATTGGATAATCCATTGTACCTAGAGGGTATTTTTTCTTTAGCGATTATCTCAGCTTTATGCTGGATCCCTATGGATAAGTTTGTCGCGCGTATTTACTTGCAGCAAAAATAGACAACGAAAATCACTGAGCAGGGTAATAAATTGGCTGATTACGATTTGATTCTGGCATCTGCTTCACCGCGTCGCACTGAAATTTTAAATCAGATAGGGGTTAGACATTCTGTGTTCCCTGCTGATATTGATGAAACGCCAAAAAAATGCGAGTCGGCGATTCAATATGTTCAGAGAATGGCATTAGAAAAAGCCCAACATGTTATTGAGAAAGGTGAAGGTAAAATACCCGTTATGGGGGCGGATACCGCTGTTGTCTGTGATTCTAAAATTTTTGGTAAGCCCCAAAATCAGGATGATGGGATAGCAATGTTGAGTTTATTGTCCGGTAAAAGCCATCAGGTCATTACTGTAGTTGCGATGGGCAGTACGAATAGATGCCTATCATTAACCTCTGTAACCGAGGTGCGATTTCGCGAAATTACCGCCAAAGAAATTAATCGTTACTGGCAAACCGGTGAGCCGCAAGATAAGGCGGGTAGTTACGCAATTCAGGGTTATGGAGCAGTATTTGTAGAATCTATTAAGGGTAGTTACAGCGGTGTTGTTGGGCTACCAATAAAAGAAACAGCACAATTGTTGCAAGCTTTTAATATCCCCGTTTGGGTGTAATAAAAAACAAATTAACAGCGTATTTAAATATCTGTAAGTAGTGAGCTAAATTTTTCGATGACAAAAGAAATCCTTATTAATAGAACCTCAACCGAAATACGTCTAGCATTGGTCGAAGACGCTGAGCTCCAAACAATTGTTATTGATCGAGGCGAGAGTCAAAGCCTGGTTGGCAATATCTACAAGGCAAAGGTGTTGAGAGTTATGCCGGGCATGCAGGCGGCATTTGTAGATATAGGTGAAGAACGTTCTGCTTTTTTGCCTATTGATGATATTTTGCGAGCCAGCTCAGGGGATAAAATTTCTGATATTTTAAGGCCTGGTCAGGATCTATTGGTTCAGGTTGTGAAAGATCCTGTGAATAAAAAAGGGGCGTTATTAACCACTGATTTTTCAATTGCATCAAAATATCTCGTGTATAGGCATGGCCGTAAAAAATCCGGCGTTTCGATGCAGATTAAAGATAAAACAGAGAGAGATCGTTTACATCAACTTATTCTTACGGCCACGAAGCAGATGGATCGTCCAGAGACGTTTAAGGGGAATTTTATTCTACGCTCTGTGGCTGAAGGTTTGTCAGCAAATCAATTAGATTCTGAAATTAAATTTTTACTTCATCTTTGGCAGTCTTTAAGTGAAAAAAAACTCAATAAAGCCCCCTTTAAACTATACCAAGAATTTCCGCTGTATAAGCAGGTGATCCGCGATATGCTGGGTCTAACAATCGATAGGATAAGGGTTGATTGCTCAGAATTGTTAAAAGAATTAACAGTTTTTTGTAGCCAAATAGTCGGCTCTGATGAAAATATTTTTGAATTACATTCAGCAAAATGTAACCTTTTTGATCATTGCCATATTGAACGTCAAATTAAAAATGCACTTAATTTAAGTGTATCTTTAAGCTGTGGTGGTTATCTTGTGATTGAAGAAACTGAAGCACTAACGGCAATAGATGTTAATACAGGGTCTTATATTGGCGCTGGTAATGATCATCAGACATATCTTGAGGTTAACCTTGAAGCTGCAGTCGAAGCTGCACGTCAGATTAGACTTCGCAATATATCGGGAATCATTATTATTGATTTCATTGATATGGCAATTGCTGAGCATCGTCATCAGGTGCTCGTTCAATTAAAGCAGGTATTGGCAAAAGACGCTGTTAAAACCATGACCTGCGATTTTACTGAACTCGGGCTAGTACAGATTGCTCGAAAACGCAGTAGTCAGAGTTTAAGCGCATTATTATGTGAACCCTGTAGTCATTGTCAGTCTAAAGGTGTTGTTAAGTCGGAAGAAACAATAAGTTATGAGATACTACGGGAGTTACTAAAGATTAATCCTGCCGACCTAAAGTCTGTTGAGGTATATGCTGCAGCCAGCATTGTTCAGCAATTGCATAATAAACATATCGCAAAGATAGGTGAAATCGAAAAAAATATAGGCTGTAAGGTTAATTTATGCACAGAAAGTTCAGTCCCTGTGCATCAGTTTAATATTATTCAGGCTTGAAGGGTCAGATGAGCATTAGCATAGTAAGAAAGACAAAATTATTGATTCGATGGCTTGGTCTTGTCGCTGCGCTGCTTGTTATTGGTATGGTTTTGCTTATTTTTCTGGGACGCCAAACCATTGGTCAATTGGACGAGTTAAGGCCATCAATAGAAGAATTTCTTTCTAGCAGTACAGGGTTACAGGTGGGTTTAGGCCCGCTTAGCGGTGAATGGCCGCAACTAGTACCTATTATTGAAATCCAGGGTATAGAGTTGGTTGATGCTGAACAGGATTCTGTGCTTTACCTTGAGGGCATGCGAGCAGATTTAGACTTATTTAGTAGTATCAGGTTAAAAACACCCATCTGGCGTGAGTTTACTGTTGATAACTTACAGATAAATTTTGTTGAAAATGCTAGCGGACACTGGCGTTTAAAGGGATTTGATGGAAAATCAAATTCAGATTTGAATGTTATTTTAAGACCATTTTTATACAGCCGTTTAATTCGGCTTAAGTCAGTAACACTGAATCTACATTCTTTTTCAGGCCAAATAACACAGATTTTTGGCGACCAAATGCTGATTGAAAATGATGCCGATTTCCATAGGGCGCAGTTACTACTGAGTATCGAAAAAAATGATACGCCTGCGGAACTAATTGTTGAAGCTTATGGCAATCCCTCAGATTTAGATTCCTTCAAAGCGGATGGATATCTAAACTTTCAAGAAGTAGATTTTTCTAAATCCTTAAAAATTTTCACCAAATCTTTAATGCCAGAATTATCCGGATCCATTGGTCAGTCTCCGGTAAAAGCAGGCGGTGAAATTTGGATCGATATACATTCTGGGTGGCGAATAGATTACTGGGGTGAGCTTTCTCTATCTGAGGTTCCCTTAGACTGGTTAGATAGTGAAATACCTCCAGTATCTGATATTAGAACGCTGTTGACGGGCTGGTATCTGCCCGGAAGTAACTGGGGTGCAAGGCTAAAGGGTCTCCAATTTGATTTGGGGGGCTCAAGTATTGAGCCTATAGATCTACTTTATTCCCAAAACTTGGGCTCTAATTGGCAAGAATTTGATATCTCAATTAATAATATAGATATAGCAATACTGTCAGAGTTGTTAGATGAGTCTAAGGTGTTATCTTCCACTGTAACAAATAGTCTTAAAAGCATGGATCCACAGGGCAATTTATCAACAATCAGTATGGGAAGAGCACAGGCGGATTATTATTTATATGCCAATTTAGAAAACTGCAATATTGAGGCTTTCAAAGGTATTCCAGGGTTAAAAGGCATTGACGGCTATCTCGAATTACATTCATCTGGCGGCTTATTTCATATAGCCGATACTGATGGTTTTGAGATGCTTTTCCCAAAATCATATCGAGAATTTTTAACATTTGATCAGGCTCAGGGTACGATTTACTTTGACTGGCCATCTGAAGATTTACTTATAATTCGTAGCGATCATATAAAAACAACATTACCTGCAGGAGACAGTCAGCTAGTATTTTCTATCGAACAGCCTCGGCGGGGGGATATAAGAACACCAGAGTTTAATTTAATGATTGGTGCCTATAATTTAGATCTAAGTCAAACATCAGTTTATTTGCCTTATACCATGCCAGAAAAATCGTCAAACTGGATGCGACGTGCAATAAAAGAGGGCAACCTAAAACAATTTGGGTTGCTTTTTAGAAGTGGCCCTCCCAAAAATAATTACCTATCAAGAACCACACAGCTATTATTTGATTCTGAACAGGCGTCGGTCAAATTTAATCCAGATTGGCCTCAACTAGATGAGCTTAAGGGTTTGTTTTTGGTTGATAGTGGTACTTTAAGTGCTCAAGTTTTATCAGCTCGATTAGGTCAGGCAGAGGTTGATCAAACCAGAATCGAATATAGCGTTAAAGAGCCGCTTGAGAAAAGGAAATGGATTATTGATGGCCATTTAAAGGCTGATCTTTCAGATATGATAAATGTGTTAGTTCAATCGCCATTAAATAAAAATCTTGGGCCAATGGCCAACTGGACCTATGCCGGTGAGACTTCAACAAAGGTGTATATAGAATTGCCAGCGGTAAAAGATCAGTCAAAAAAACCTATTACCCACTATCAAATTACCTCAAAAATCAATAATGCCAAAATGGCTATTACAGGCTCCCCAATTAATTTAGAAGGTCTATCTGGGGATATTGAATTTACACCGCAAAAGGGTATTTACTCGGAAAACTTACAGTCTAGTCTATGGGGTCTTCCATTTAGCACTCAACTATTTAAGTTGCAGAATCAGCAGAAGCTATCGTTTGATACCGCAGTTTCACCCAATAATTTAAATCGATTTATCGATTTTCCTTGGCCTGAAATTATTTCAGGTAATATCCCGATTCAAGGCACGTTAGCTAAGGGTTTAGGTGCTCATTCGACCACCACTTTTCTTGATATTGAAAGTGGTATGCAAGGGGTGGTGGTTGATATACCAGCCCCAATAGGGAAGTCGTTAAAGCAATCAAAACCATTAGCTCTAAGATTACACTTTAACCCCAGTCTATCGAAAATAGAGGGAAAATTTGGCGATAAATTACTTTCTGATATGCGCCTTGAACAGGGTGCGTTAAAGCGCGGGATACTAAGTTATGATCGTCCAATAACCTTTCCCGATCAAAATACACTGTTGATTTCAGCCCATCTTCCTACTATTGATCTTCAGCTTTGGCAGCCATTAAGAGAGTTAATGGCTCAGAATTCTCAGAGCTCTAAAACATGGGAAACTCTATTTGATGTTAATCTAGATCGGTGGAATCTTTCAAACTTCCAACTTACCGATATCAAGGCAACAATAAAGCCAGTTATCTCAGGTATCCAGACTAGCTTTACCAGTGATTTCGCTGAAGGCACGGTAACATTTCCTCGGGATAATAAAAAGCCGGCGAATGTGAGTTTAACAAGGCTTCAATTACCCGAAAGTCAGAATAAAAAATTAACAAATATGGACCCAAGACAGCTAATGGGGCTCGACTTTTCAGTTGATTGGCTTTCAATAGCGGGTCGGGATCTGGGGTCATTGTCCTTTGAATTAAGTCCAACGGTTTCTGGTGCATCATTTAACAATATCTCGGGTAATATTTTGGGCTTAAAGCTGGGCATCTATAGTGAGCAATCACCTACAGAGTTTTTCTGGAACTATGACGGTCAAAAGCATAGTAGTAAGGTATTAGGGCCTATTGAGGTCGATAATATAGGTGATCTATTCAGTGAATTTGAGATGCCGCAGGTTTTAGACAGTCAGTCAGGTAAGCTATTTTTAGATCTTGAATGGCAGGCAGAACCCTGGGCTTTAAATAAAGAAAATATTCAGGGTGATTTTAAAGTAAGCCTAACCAATGGTAGTTTTTATAGTACCCCGGGTGGCGCTGAAACCGCGCTTAAGCTGGTAGGGCTTTTCAACTTTGCTAATTGGTTGCGTCGACTAGAGTTAGATTTTTCTGATGTAGTGAATCAAAACCTAGCTTATGATAGCTTGGATGGAACACTAACATTTGATCAAGCCGTCTTTAGTCTAGATCACCCGCTAAAAATGAAAATGCCCTCAGGGCGAATGAGCATGGCCGGCGATTTTGACATGATTCATGAAACAGTCGATGCTCGGCTGGTAGCGACATTGCCTGTGGCAACAAATTTACCCTGGTTGTTTGGCCTAACGGGTGGGTTGCCAGCAGCTCTTGGCGTATATGTAACCAGTAAGTTAGTCGAAAAACAGGTTGATCGTCTTTCCAGTATTAGCTATAAACTTTCTGGTCCCTGGGATGATGTTGAAGTTGCAGTTGATGCAATATTTGCCGCAGAATTACCCGAATAAAACCAATTATAAAATAAGTAACGAGTAAGAATTTTTATGAATAAAAATATAAAAGTAGCTGTCTTGCAGTCCAGGCCACTCAAAGATTTAGAGGCTAACCTTCATCAGATTCACGCCTTATTAATTGAGGCGGCCCGTCAGCAAGCACAGTTAGTGGTTCTGCCAGAGAACTTTGCCTACTATGGCCGCGAAGACCTGCAAACCATTGGTTGCCAAGAGGCTAAAGATAGCGGTCCTGTTAGACAATTTTTGAGCGAACAGGCCCAGCGACTCAAGTTATGGGTTGTGGGTGGTACTCTTCCTGTGGGCAGTCAGCATGCTAAGCCTGTTGCACGATCTTTGGTTTTTGACCCCAGTGGCTACTGTGTAGATCATTATGACAAGGTACATCTGTTTGATGCCGATGTGCAGTCAGACACTACCGAGCAGACCTACCTTGAATCAGATTACTACAGCCATGGAAATCGCTTAAAAACAATTGATACTGACCTGGGTAAATTAGGCTTATCTGTGTGTTATGACTTAAGGTTTGCAGCGCTCTATAATCAGCTTAGATCCGCAGGAGCGCAAATTGTGACAGTGCCCGCTGCATTTACTGCGATAACAGGTAGGGATCACTGGCAGCTTTTACTAAGAGCTAGAGCAATAGAAAATCAGTTCTTTGTGATGGGTGCCAATTTAGTAGATCGGGACAATAGATCCAAAGGGCTATGGGGTGGCAGTGCAATTATTGATCCTTGGGGCACAGTAATTGGTCAAATCGATGATGAGATCGGAATAGCAACAGCTGATATCAACCTAAATATGATGAATGATATTAGAAAAAGAATGCCAGTAGAGCATCATGCTAGGATGCCATTTACGGTTTAATCAGTCAGCTGCCTAATATATTTAAAAAGTTTTTCACTTGCAGTAGAGCTTTTATTGGTAGCTTTTTCTCGGCACGCCTGTCGTTGCAGATTGCGTAACTGTTGCCTATCACCCTGTGGATATAACGCTACAAAATCTTCTATTGCGTCGTTCCCCTCATTGATAAAGCGGTCCCGCCACTCTTCTAAATTTGCAAAATGTTGCCTGAAAGTTTGCGATTGATGATTGAGCTTATCTAAGGAATATTTAATATCGCTAACGTCCATATTGCGTAAAAGCTTTCCTATATACTGAATTTGACGGCGTCTGGCATCGAGATTTTTTAATCGCCTAGCTTCCTTGATGGCAGCTTTTAAAAAGTCATCTAGTATAATTTTTTCCAATTGCGATTTGGCGAGCAGCACTAGTTGCTCGCCCATGTCACGCAGCTCTTGATTTTCTCGTTTCAGTTGAGATCGACTTGGGATATCGGATGGTTCTATTATTTGCTCGGACATTAGGTTAGGAACACAGTGGCTAAACCGAGGAACGAAATAAAGCCTACGACATCGGTTATGGTGGTTAAAATAACTGTACCTGCAAGTGCAGGATCAACGTTTAAAAATTTAAGTAAAACCGGTAACAATGTGCCCGATAGAGCGGCCGCCATAAGATTGATCGCCATAGCTAAACCAATTATAAGGGCCATGGTAGCATCTTGAAACCAAAGGGAGACTACGCAACCTACAACCAATGCGTAGAAAAGCCCATTCAGCGCTCCCACTGTAAATTCTTTACTCAGCAGCCAATTTATATTGCCGCGCTCGATTTGACCTAGTGCCATACCACGAATAACTACGGTTAATGTTTGGCTGCCGGCAACTCCGCCCATGCTTGCAACAATAGGCATCAAAATAGCAAGCGCTACCACCTGATCTAATGTCTCTTCAAATAGACTGATAGCGGTAGAGGCAAAAATAGCGGTTAGTAGATTAACGCCGAGCCAAATGGCGCGGCGCGGGACAGTTTTACTTATAGACGAAAAGGTATCCTCGGTATCACTTAAGCCTGCCATTGCCAAAAGTGAGTGATCCGCGTCTTCAACAATAACATCAACTACATCATCAATAGTGATTCTACCCACAAGACGTTTTTCGTTGTCGATAACCGGTGCAGAAACCAAATCATGCCGTTGGAATAATTGCGCCACTTCAGAATCTGTAAGGTCAACATGAATGCCGCGAACGCCAGTATTCATTACTTCTTTCACCGTCGTTGTGGGCGATGAGGTAAGTAGCATGCCTAGAGGTAGATTACCGACAAAGGTATCATTGCGATTAACTACAAAGAGGTTATCTGTAATTTCTGGTATTTCATCAAAGCGGCGCAAATAACGCAATACAACATCTACCGTAATATCTGGCCGAACGGTGATGACTTCTGTATCCATCAAGCCGCCGGCGGTATCTTCATCATATGTGAGTACAGTTTCAACTCGCTGTCTATCCTGTGTAGACATAGCTTGCAGTACTTCTGGAATAACGCGATCAGGTAGTTGCTGCAGAATATCTACAATATCGTCAACATCAAGCCCCTCGGTTAAAGTGGCAACTTCTGCGCTGTCCATTTCATCTAGAAATTCTAATCTAATTTCATCAGATAATTCTTGAATTACCTCCCCAGATATTTCAGGGTCTACTAGTTCCCATAAAATACGCCGGAATTTGGGGGGTGCGGTTTCTAGTTGATGGGCAACATCGGGTGGTGAAAGGTTATTGAGGGTATGCCTAACTTGATTCAACGTCACCGAATCGATGGCGTTACCAAGCTGTGACAGTAGATTGTTGTTTTTAGTTGCTTGAGTCATGCATCCATTTCCTCAAAAGCCCTATAAAAAGCAGCTGTGGAACGATAGTTTAACCTAAAATGCTACGGGATGCCTTTTTACAGGCAGTAAATTTAAGGTTTAAGACTTACTTGCCCTCGCCAAAATAATCAGCTAGTAGCCGAGTGATCATTGAGCAGGCCTCATCCTCGTCAGAGCCGTCAAATTCAAAGGTGAGCTCAGTACCCTGGCTGGCAGCAAGCAACAACAGAGACATAATGCTTTTGACATCCACAAGGGGTGGTTTTATTCCAGTCTTAATGCTGGATTCATAACGGCCAGCCAAAGATGCTAATTTTGTAGCAGCTCTTGCATGTAAGCCGAGTTCATTGATAATTAATAATTTACAGCTAATCACGGTTTTTCCTAAACATTAATGACTGCCTAATTCTTTATGGATGACTTGAACAAAGTTATGCTGCGCTAAAAAGTGTTTCTGTAGTCGATTGGCGATATAAACAGAGCGATGTTGGCCGCCAGTGCAGCCTATCGAAATTGTCAGGTAACTTCGATTGTTTGCCTGAAACTTTGGAATCCAGCGGGTTAGAAAGCCAATGATATCCGCCAGCATTGAAGCGACATCCACCTGACTTTCAAGAAAAGTAATTATAGCCTCGTCATTACCCGTTTGGGTGCGTAGCTCTGGTTTCCAGTAGGGGTTGGGTAAGCATCGGACATCAAAGATAAAATCAGCTCCGTTAGGCGTTCGTTCTTTAAAACCAAAGCTTTCGAACAATATAGTCATCTGTTGTTGGTTGTCGGGAACAATAGTATTTTTGACGAGGTCGCGCAATTGATGAAGCGTCAGTCCCGAGGTATCAATTGTCAGATCAGCGATCTTAGCAATGGGAGAAACAATCTTTCCTTCAAGATCAATTGCTTGCTTCAGTCCAATACTGTTGTTGCTCAGGGGATGTTTGCGTCTTGTTTCAGAATAACGGCGGAGTAAATCATTGCGTTGCGCCTTTAAAAATACGACGTCAACCTTAATGCCTGAGTCCTTAATAGTGTTTAGGATTTTAGGTATTTTAGTTAGATCACCCATTAAATTTCGAGCATCTATTCCAACAGCTAGTCGCAGTTCGGGGTCGCTTGCCGTTTCTCTGAGTTGGTTAATAAATTCAGGCAGTAGGCTTGAGGGTAGATTATCTACACAGGTAAACCCAACATCCTCAAGAATGTTAAGTGCAGATGTTTTTCCAGAGCCAGAATGACCACTAATAACAACAAGTCTCATGATTTTTGATTGCGCTCCAGCCCCAAAACAGTATTAAAAAGTAACTCATCGTTATCGCAGTCGCGGAGTTTTTGACGAGATGGGTCATCCTGCATAATGGTAGCAATTCTAGCTAAGGTACTTAAATGCTCTGCATTTTTCTCTTCAGGCACTACCAGCGCAAAGATTAAATCCACTGGCTCATCATCGATTGCGTCAAAATCTACTGGAGTTGTCAGTTTTGCTAGGAAACCATATATTTTTTTTACCCCGGGTGTTCTGCAATGGGGTATTGCAACTCCATTACCCAGCCCAGTGCTGCCAAGTTTTTCACGCGCTACAAAGTTATCAAATAGAAGGTCGCAAAGTTCACTATCACCCCCTAGTTGTGCCGATATCATCTGAGCGATATTCTCAAGAACACGTTTTTTACTTCGCCCTGGCAAGTTACAGTTAGTTAACTCTGGGCTGAGTACATCAGAAATTTTCATACTATAAATTAATGATCCCTATGCTTTTCTTTATATTTGATTAGTTGGCGATCAAGCTTGTCACTTAGTGCATCAATTGCTGCATATAAGTCGGTATGTTCTGCGTTAGCAAATAGCTCGCCGCCAGGAACATGTAAAGTGGCTTCAGCTTTTTGTGTCAGCTTGTCTACACTCAAGATAACTGCGGTACTATTAATGTGGTCATAGTGGCGCTGCAACTTGGATAATTTGTTGGTCACATAGTCTCGAATGGGGTCAGTTACGTCTAGGTGATGCCCGCTAATTGTCATTTGCATACTTTTCTCCTTAGTTACGCTTTATTAATAAATCTTTTTCTCTGACTTGATGACGGGATATTCATGCTTTCCCGATATTTAGCAACGGTGCGTCGTGCCACTTGAATTCCCTGATCTGCCAACAGAGTAGTTAGCTTATTGTCGCTTAACGGTTTGCAAGGCTTCTCCGCAGCAATCAGCATTTTTAGAATAGCGCAAACGGCAGTCGATGAACACTCTCCGCCATCAGAAGTTCCCACATGGCTTGAAAAGAAATATTTAAGCTCAAAAATACCCTGTGGTGTTGCCATGTATTTTTTAGTAGTTACACGCGAAACTGTTGATTCATGTAGGTCTAACTGTTCAGCAATTTCTGACAGAACTAATGGCTTCATTGCAATTGGACCATGATTTAAAAAGCCCTTTTGAAAATCAATAATGGCTAGAGTAACTTGAGTTAAGGTGTCATTTCTGCTCTCTATGCTGCGTAGAAACCAGCGTGCTTCATTAAGGTTTTTCTTCAAAAATTGATTTTCAGTACTGTCGTCGGCTCGCTTAATAAGATCACTGTACGCCTGATTAATTCGCAGGCGTGGAATATTATTATCATTGAGTCTGACTCGCCATGCGTCATTGATTTTTTCGACATAGACGTCAGGCACTATGTATTCTGTATCATCTGGCGTCAAAAGCTCTCCTGGTCTTGGATTTAGGGTGCGAATTAACGCCAGTGCACACTTAACATTCAACTGATTTAATTTACTTCTTCTCGCAATTTTACTCAGTTCTGCTGAGGCAATATCTTCCAAGAAGCCTTCAACTAGGACTTTCGCTTCCTGTATATAGGACGTTTCATTGTCGAGTTGGTTTAATTGGATTGATAGGCATTCTTTAAGATCGCGAGCAAAAATCCCTGGGGGGTCAAACTGTTGAAGTCTTTTAAGAACAGCAATCAATTCATCGTTTTGGATTGGCTCCTGTTCGGTTTTTTTCACTAAATGAGATGTAATTTCTTGAAGACTGTCTGACAGAAAACCATTGTCATTGATCGAATCAATATAGACTTCTGCGATAGCTTTATCTCGGCTAGACAGGGTAATTAAATTAAGTTGCCATGTAAGGTGATCTTGCAGGGATTCAGTGACCTGGTAAATGGTATCTAGGTTAAAGTCGCCATCGTTAGACAGAGGCTTAGTTGTATTGGGCACATCATTCCAGCTATTTTCCCGGTTGTCGCTTTCCCAGCTAGAATCTATGCTGGTTTCAGTGGGCTCAGATGTATCCTGGACCTGGGTATAATTTTCCGGATCGTTATTATCAAAATTGACATCATCAGTGCCAGAGTTATTAACTTCGTGTGGCTCGTTATTAGAGCCATCGACATCATCGGCTTCTAACAGTGGGTTGCTGTAAAGCTGTTCTATAATCTCTTGTTGCAAGTCGAGTGTAGAGAGCTGCAGCAATTTTATGGCTTGCTGCAGTTGCGGTGTCATTGTTAGCTGCTGGCTAAATTTTAGCTGGAGGCCTTGCCGCATATTAGTTCGAGCTTATAGTTACTGTATATTTAATGTTAGTGCCCAATGGTCAGGTAAAGCAAGAATTAAAAGATAAATTCTTTTAGGCTACATGGTGAAGTTATCACCCAAGTAGGTTTGCCGTACTTTTTTGTCAGATAAAACATGGTCTGTAGAACCTTCTGCAATTACATGTCCCTCGCCAACAATATAAGCCCGCTCACAAATATCTAGGGTTTCTCGAACATTATGATCGGTAATTAATAGGCCAATACCCTTATCTTTAAGATGACGGATAATACCTTGAATGTCGTTGACTGAGATAGGATCAACGCCAGCAAAGGGTTCATCTAAAAGAATAAACTTAGGGTCAGTTGCCAGTGCGCGTGCAATTTCTACACGCCGCCTTTCTCCGCCTGACAGGCTCATCCCGTTCGATTCGGTGAGGTGATGAATATGAAACTCATTGAGCAGGCTATCTAATTTTTCAAGTCGTTGCTTGGGATTAAGATCTTTACGAGTCTCTAGTATCGCCAAAATATTATCACTGACACTAAGCTTTCGAAAAATTGAGGGTTCCTGAGGTAAATAGCCTAGACCTTTGCGAGCACGACCATGCATAGGTAATTCAGAGATATCTTCATTATCAATAAGGATTTTTCCTCCGTCTTGCCTTAGCAGCCCAATGGTCATATAGAAGCACGTTGTTTTACCTGCACCATTAGGGCCTAAAAGCCCGACTACTTCACCCTGCTTAACAGAAAAAGAAACATCTTTAACCACTGGACGTTTGCCATAGCTTTTAGATAAATGATTTGCTGTCAGAACTGTCATTGGGATTTACTCTCCTTAATAGTCGGCACAGTTTCTGATACCTGAGAGTCCTCTGCCTTTTGCGGAGGAGGAATCACTAACTGAATACGCTTTTGAGTACTTTGATTGTCGCCTTTAGCGCGCCATGTTTCATTTGCGACATCATAGTTGATGCTGTCACCCTTAATGAGAGTTCCATTTTTAGAGAGCGAAGCATCTGTTTTCAAATTAATTATTTTATCGGCTGGAAGGTACTCGATAATGCCTGCGCGAGCTATAACTTGGCCGTCAGTATTTGAACTTTGCTGGTAAATAGCCGGGTTTCCATTGCACAGAATACGATTTACGCGATTTTCTTCATAATACACTTCGACCCGATTAGCATCGATAATTAACGAGCCCTGACGAATAATCACATTGCCAGAATATTGAGTGAGCCCGGTTTTTTCATTTCTTTCAGCTGAATCAGATTCCACCACAATAGTTTGATTCTCATCCCCGATAAATGCGTCTGAAGCACAGGAGATAAAAAGGCAACTGAGCAATAGAAACTTAGATAGCGTCATGAACGGCTCTAACCCTAGAGTTGATTTTTAAGATTTCGGCTTGGAAATTTACCGAAAATGAATCCCCGGATATTTCCGCATTGGGAGAGGTCAGACGAACACCACCAGTTGCCTTAGCGCTATCCTCTTTTATAGAGTAGAAAAGGCTTCCCGCCTTGAGCATTGTCTCGCCTGCTAAGGTTTCCCAGCGGGCATTTACATCACCGCTAAATTTAAAAACCTGAGTATCTTTTTGCAGAATGCCGCTGCTGGCATTTACACTCAACTGGTTTCCATTAGCGCTGATTTTGTGCGCCATCAGTTTAGGGCTTAAGAGTTTTAGTTCTGAGCGGCTGCTAAAAAAAGTCATCTCAGTAGCCTCTAAGGTATATTTTTTCGCGCCTTCGGCTGAAAAAACAACAGTATTTATCTTTTTCATATAGCTGTCTGCGCTGGGTAGTTTTTCTACTTTGGCATTATCAGTACGCAGAAACGACTCCGGAGGGCTGTCCCACAAAAGGAGAAAAACGCCAGTGAGCATGATAATACAGGCTGTAAAAAAGAATTGCTTAATCATTGATAGGCAGCTAGCAATGATTCAAGTTTACCCTGAGATCTAAGCAGTAGTTCGGCCACTTCTCTAACTGCACCATCGCCGCCACTTCTACGGGTTTGCCAAAGCGCTTGGCTAGCAATAATATGATTGCCATTGGCGGGGGTAATGCCTAGGCCGACGCGGCGAATAACCGCTAGATCTGGTAAATCGTCACCCATAAAAGCAATTTCTTCTAGGCTAATATCCATGGTTGCAAGCAATTCATTAAGAGCGGTTAATTTATCTTCTCTACCTTGAATAAGTGGTTGGATATCAAGTTCATCTGCCCGGCGCTGAAGCAGTGAAGAACTTCTCCCGGTTATAATGCCAACATAAATGCCGCCTTTTTGAAGAAGCTTTATACCCAAACCATCCTGAATATCAAATGCCTTAAGCTCCTCGCCCGAATTTCCGTAGTAAAGTCGACCATTAGTCAGAACACCATCAACATCTAGCAAAAGAAGCTTAATTTTTTTTGCAGCTTTTATAACAGTTGAGGGATAATTTTCATTCATTAGACGACTCCTGCTCGAAGAATATCATGCATATGAACCACGCCAATAGGTTGGGCGTTTTGATTCTCAATAATCACTGCAGTAATGCTGGAGCTCTCCATTATATTTAGTGCCTCAGCGGCCAAAACATCATGGTTCACAGTTTTGGGGTTTGCAGACATTACATCTTTCATTATTGCAGAGCTAAGATCTATTTTAGAGTCAATGACTCGCCTGAGATCGCCATCCGTAAAGACGCCAAGTAATTTACCCTGGTTATCAACCACAGTAGTCATGCCAAAGCCTTTTTCAGTCATCTCCAAGAGAGCATGCTGGAGTTTTGTTTCAGGCGCCACGCGAGGTACTTCTTGATCCTCATGCATAATATCACTAACCCGCAGTAGAAGTTTTCGACCTAGTGCCCCGCCGGGATGAGAAAACGCAAAATCTTCAGCGCTAAATCCGCGTGATTCAAGTAGAGCAATAGCCAAGGCATCACCCATAACTAGGGTCACAGTGGTGCTTGTGGTGGGCGCTAAATTAAGCGGGCATGCTTCGCTAATAACACTGACATCAAGATTGGCTGAAGCAGCTTGAGCTAACGCGGAATTTGCATCGCCAGTCATGCTAATTAGTGGAATGCCCAAACGTTTTATAAGCGGTAACAATGTCACTAGCTCAGCTGTATTGCCTGAATTAGAAAGGGCTAACACCACATCATTCTTGGTGATCATTCCTAGATCACCATGGCTTGCCTCGCCGGGATGAACGAAAAATGCCGGTGTACCCGTGCTCGCCAAAGTAGCAGCGATTTTATTTCCTATATGTCCAGATTTCCCCATTCCGGTAACTACAACACGACCTTCGCAGGTTAATAATGTGTTACAAGCTGTTATAAATGCTCCATCAATTCGATGGCGAAGCTCGGCAACCGCCTGAGTTTCCATTTCTACGGTGCGAAGTCCCGATTGGATAAATTGATCCTGTGACATAGTGCTCAAATATTTCCATTACTTAATAAAGCCCCATTATAGGGCAAAATAGCAGTCGAGTATCTAAGATCGATCACCCTATGTGGTCTGCCAAAGTACAATATAGAAGATGCAATAAGCGCAAAGCAATAAAAGCCCTGCAATTTTGGACAGCTTAGCGCTCTCGTTATTTTTGCGTACAACGACTGCTATCATTAGCAAGACAAGTAGCGTCATTGCCGCCATCGCAATATAGTCGCGAGCAAACACTAGGCTATCAAGGGCAATAGGTGCAATCGCGCCAGCCGCACCCATAACCAATAACAGGTTGAAGAGGTTGGATCCAATAATATTACCTATGGCAATATCATGATGTCCCCGCGCAGCACTCATTGCGGAGGCTGCTAATTCAGGCAGGCTTGTGCCTATGGCTACAATGGTTAAGCCAATAACTAGCTCGCTAATTCCCATTGATTGAGCAATGGATTGGGCGCTCCAGACAGTCAGTTCAGCACTTATTAGCAATACCGTCAGGCCAACAATAAAACGAGCAATAGCGCTTTGGCGGCTAAAGGCTTGGATATTTTGCGGCTCTTCGGTTGAAGGCTGTGTTTTTTTGTATTTTACAGCCAAAACTAACAATGGGATTACCAGCACTACTAGCATTAGGCTTTCTGCTCTGCCTAAAAAACCATTATAAAGACATAATCCCGCAAGCACTGTGACTAATGAAAGAATTAATCCTTCTTCCTTTAGAAGATTCTTTCTAACCGGAATGGGTGCGATCAACAGGGTAATTCCCAGAACCAGGCCAATATTGGCAAGGTTTGACCCCAGTGCATTACCAACAGCGAGAACGCTCGAACCCTTTAAGGCGGCGTTGATTGATACAATTATTTCTGGTGCTGACGTACCAATAGAGACAACGGTTAATCCCACAACTAAGGAAGAGATCCCCATGGATTTTGCAAAACTAGCGCTGCCCTCAACAAATTTATCAGCACCCCAAACAAGTCCGAGCATGCCGGCGACAAGTGCACCAATAGGTAGGTATAATGACATCATATAGTATCTGGTAACGCTTCTTGGGTTGTTTATTCAGTAGACTCGGAATGGTATAGTGAGCGGTCTCTTATGTCAGTAGAAAATTTAACAAAAACCCTGATATTTTTGGGTTTAATTGAGCATTGATAATGAATTTTTTAAAAAATAGCCTTTTGCTTGGCGCTCTGTTGGCTTTGAGTATATCCTCTTTTGCAGGTATGGCGCAGGAACTTGATGATCCCTTTGTCAAAATTGACAAGATATCCCAGCAGCTAATAACCATAATTAATCTGCATCAAAAGGATTTTCCTAGCAATGAAAAGCAGTATTTTAAAGCGCTATCGAGCCTGTTAGATGATTCGGTAGATTTTAACCATATTTCCAATAAAGTGATGGGGCTTTACAGGGCAAAAGCGACAACTACCCAGAAAAAGCTGTTTGCTAAAAAATTTCGCCAGGGTTTAGTGGAAACCTATGGTCGCGGACTAATCAACTACGGTGATCAAAAAATTGTGCTGGAAAACCGGGTACCCCTTAAAGAGGGGCAGAGGTTTCTTGTTGTCAGTCAAGAAATTAGGAGTTCCGATAATACATTTTCGCTTAAGTACTCAATGGCACGAAAGAAAACTGGCGAATGGATGGTTATCAATATGAATATCAGCGGTATAAATTTACGTGAAATATTTCGCAATCAATTTTCACAGGCAGCTCAAAAATCATCAGGCAATTTAGATGTTGTTATTGCTGGCTGGATTTCAAAAATTGACTAATTAAAGGTTAGGAAAAAATTAAATGAATGCAGATGAAATAAAGATTCTTCTTGAAACCCAATTGGCGGATTGTGATGTCAAAGTCGAAGCGGATGGCAGCCACGTTAATATTATAGTAATTGGCAATATTTTTGAGAGTAAGCGCTCAGTGCAGCGTCAACAGCTAGTATATGCTGCATTGCGAGAGCATATTGCCTCAGGCACCATTCATGCAGTTAATATGAAGACATACTCTAAGCATGAATGGCAGCAGCTTACCTCGTCTTAGATTTAATACTGAATTATCAGGCGCTTTATAGCCTAGATTATGACTTGTTTTAGTTGAGGAAAGTTAATGGATAAACTGATTATTGAGGGTGGAGTTGAGCTTCAGGGTGAAATTTGGATTTCAGGGTCAAAGAATGCCGCGCTACCTATTTTGTTTGCAACGTTATTGACCGATCAAAAAGTTACCCTATCCAATTTGCCACATTTACAGGATATTACCACTACGATTGCCCTTTTAGGTGCCCTAGGTGTCAGTGTGAGTGTTGATGAAGGCATGCAGATTACGGTTCAAGCAGGAACGCTTAATTCCGTGACTGCCCCCTATGATTTAGTAAAAACCATGCGAGCCTCAATTTTAGTTTTAGGTCCTTTGCTGGCTAAATATGGCGAGGCAAATGTATCTTTTCCTGGTGGTTGCGCCATTGGAAGCCGTCCTGTTGACCTTCACCTTAAGGGGCTGGAAGCAATGGGCGCTGAAATAATAGTTGATCAGGGTTATATCAAAGCTCGAAGTAATGGACGTTTAAAAGGTGCGCGTATTTTAATGGATACAGTTTCTGTTGGTGCAACCGAAAATTTAATGATGGCTGCCGCTTTAGCAGAGGGCACTACAGTGATTGAAAACGCTGCCCGTGAGCCCGAAATAGTTGATTTAGCGCTTTGCATGAATGCATTGGGCGCTAAAGTTGAAGGCTATGGGTCAAACCGACTCATTATTCATGGCGTTGAAAAAATGACAGGGGGCGCCTACCAGATTATGCCAGATAGGATTGAAGCTGGCACTTTTCTGGCTGCTGCTGCAGCTACTGGGGGGAAAGTGAAGGTAACTAAAGCCGACCCGTCGACCCTTGAGGCCGTCCTATTAAAGTTAAGGGAAACAGGCGCACTAGTTACTCAGGGAGAGGATTGGATACAGCTAGATATGCAGGGCGAGCGCCCTCAGGCGGTCAATGTTAAAACAGCCCCTTATCCCGGGTTCCCAACGGATATGCAGGCTCAAATTAGTGTTATTAATGCAGTAGCTCAAGGCTCTGGCAGAATAACAGAAACTATTTTTGAAAATCGCCATATGCAGGTTCAAGAACTCAATAGGATGGGTGCTGATATTGTGGTTGAAGGAAATACAGCGGTTGTTACAGGCGTGAAGGGTTTAACTGGCGCTCCTGTAATGGCATCTGATTTGCGAGCATCAGCAGCCCTAGTAATAGCGGGAATGGTCGCTTCAGGCGAAACAGCCGTAGACCGAATCTACCATATTGATCGCGGATATGAATGTATTGAAGAGAAATTGGGACAGTTGGGTGCTAGAATACGCCGAGTTTCAACAAAGTAACCAAGAGATAGCCTTAGCGTTATGACACAGATTACTATAGCCCTTACCAAAGGACGCATTCTAAAAGAGACCCTGCCACTGTTACAACAGATTGGCCTCGAGCCTCTGGATGATGTATTTACCAGTCGAAAATTGCTTTTTCCGACAACCAAAAATAACGTCAGGCTGATTATTTTAAGAGGCTCTGATGTGCCCACCTATGTGCAGTTTGGAAAGGCTGATATAGGCATAGCGGGTAAAGATGGATTGCTGGAGCACGATGGTGACGGCTATTACGAGCCTATTGATTTAGGTATAGCTCAATGTAAATTAATGACCGCGGCGCTGGTTGGATACCAACCCGGCAAAGGGCGTCTTCGCGTTGCGACAAAATATATCAAAGTAGCCAGTGAGTACTATGCCCAGCAGGGTCGTCAAGTTGATCTAATCAAATTGTACGGCGCAATGGAGCTGGCACCTGTTATGGACTTAGCGGATGAGATTGTTGATATTGTAGATACTGGAAATACGCTTGTAGCTAATGGTTTAGAGGCGAGAGAGAAAATAGCAGATATAAGTTCTCGATTGATAGTAAATAAAGCAGCAATGAAAACTAAGTATCCAGAGGTTAAAAGTATTCTTTCAGCTTTGGAAGGGGCACTGGGCAACAAATAATGAGTACGCCATTAATTAAAAGACTTTCTACCGCAGAAGCCGACTTTCTTCCGACACTGGACAGGCTGACAGCCTGGAATTCTGTTTCAGATGTCGCTATTGAAACTCAGGTGGCCAAGATTATTCAGCAGGTTCGCACCAGGGGTGATCAAGCTCTGATCGACTATAGCAACCAGTTTGATCGCCGGTCTGTAAAATCGATGGAAGCGCTTTGTGTACAGCCTCAGCAACTTGAAGATGCACTAGCAAGTATTGATAAAGAAACACGTTCTGCTCTTGAAATGGCAGCTCAAAGAATAAGCGATTACCACCAGCATCAAACCCAGGAATCCTGGCAATATCAAGAAGCAGATGGCACGATGCTGGGTCAGCGGGTTACACCGCTTGAGAGGGTCGGTCTGTATGTGCCAGGCGGAAAAGCTAGCTATCCATCCTCAGTTTTAATGAGTTGTATACCGGCGCGAATCGCCGGTGTAGAAGACGTTGTTATGGTAGTGCCAGCGCCCGATGATGAGCTTAACCCCATTGTATTGGCAGCGGCCGCCATTGCCGGTGTCGACAAAGTGTTTACCCTGGGGGGTGCGCAAGCGGTTGCCGCTATGGCCTATGGGACTGAAACCATTCCTAGAGTAGATAAAATAGTAGGCCCGGGTAATATTTACGTTGCGACCGCCAAGCGGATGGTATTTGGATCTGTGGGTCTGGATATGGTGGCTGGGCCGACAGAAATTCTTATTATCTGCGATGGTAAAACCGACCCCGACTGGATCGCAATGGACCTGTTCTCTCAGGCAGAGCACGATGAGAATGCGCAATCTATCCTTCTAAGCTGGGATAAAGTCCACCTTGATGCGGTTTATGAAAGCATTTCTAAATTGCTGCCCGAGATGGAAAGAAAAGATATTATTGCTCAGTCTCTTGCTAATCGAGGCGCATTAATTGAAGTGGCAGATAAAGAAGAAGCCATAATGGTGAGTAATCGCATTGCACCAGAGCACTTAGAACTCTCGGTCGAAGCCCCGGAGTCCTGGTTGCCGGGGATCCGTCATGCAGGCGCCATCTTTATGGGTCGATACACCGCTGAGGCGCTGGGTGATTATTCTGCTGGCCCAAGCCATGTATTGCCGACTTCAGCGACAGCAAGATTTTCGTCACCCTTAAGTGTGTATGATTTTCAAAAGCGTAGTTCACTTATTTACTGTACTCCCAAAGGTGCATCAGAATTAGGTAAGGTTGCCTCTATACTAGGCAGAGGTGAAGCGTTGACCGCCCATGCCAGATCGGCAGAATACCGCATAAAAAAATAACCCATTTAGAGTCATTATTATGAGTAGCTACTGGAGTGATTTTGTTAAAGATCTCGAACCCTACAGTCCGGGTGAACAGCCACAGATTCATAATATTACCAAGCTAAATACCAATGAAAACCCCTATGGGCCCTCACCCGCTGTAATCAGCGCAATTGCTCAAGCTGCCGATGACCAGCTTCGGTTATACCCACCTCCAGAGGCTGAAGAGCTCAAGCAGACCATAGCCGAGTATTACCAAATATCAGCTTCACAGGTATTTGTTGGTAATGGTTCTGATGAAGTGCTTGCTCATGTGTTCAATGGACTTTTGAACCATTCTGATAAGGGCCCTTTATTATTTCCAGATATTAGCTATAGTTTTTATCCGGTATTCTGTCAGCTCTATGATATTGAGTTTCAAAAGGTACCATTGGCTGACGATTTCTCTATTAACCTCAGTGATTATCAGCAGAAAAATGGCGGTATTATTTTTCCAAATCCTAATGCACCCACAGGTATATTAGTGGGTTTAGAGGTTATTGAGGATTTACTTAAAATTAATACACAGTCTGTAGTTGTGGTCGATGAGGCCTATATCGACTTTGGCGGTAAAACGGCGAGCTCGTTGATTGATCAATATGACAACCTTTTGGTTGTACAGACCATGTCAAAGTCGCGATCTCTGGCAGGAATGAGAGTGGGCTATGCCATGGGTTCTAAGCCGTTAATAGAAGGGCTAAATAGAATTAAGAATAGCTTTAACTCATATCCTTTAGGCCATCTTCAGATAGCCGCTGCCATAGCAGCATTTAAAGATAAGCAGCACTTCCAAAAAACCCGGCAGAGGGTTATATCCGAAAGACAGCGAGTAACTGATAGTTTATCACGCTTGGGTTTTGATGTTTTGCCGTCAGAAGCTAATTTTATTTTCACCTCTCATGCCGAGCGTTCAGCAGTGTCGATTGCACAGCAGTTGCGCGATAAAGGCATTATAGTTAGACACTTTTCAATGTCGCGAATCGACCCATTTTTACGAATAACCATTGGTACAGAGGCTCAAAATAATCTACTAATAGAAAGCTTACAGCAGATACTTGAGCCCTAATGAGCCGCGGGCCTTTCACCTGTCGTAGCGGTAATATTTAGTATTAATTGATTGCGCTGAATAACCAGCTCTATGGGTTGGCCTGGAATAATATCTGCAATTTGGCTAATGCTGCGGTGACGATCTGTAACAGACATTCCATTAATCGAAGTCACAATATCACCGGGCAAAATGCCTGCCTTATTCGTGGGTCCGCCTTTAACGGTGGCGGTCACCAGTAAGCCATTTGATAGGTTAAGCGACAACTTATTCGCAATAACTGGAGTGATTTCAATAGCCTCTACACCAAGCCAGCCTCTAATAACGCGTCCGTGGTCAATAATATGATTTAACACTTTATAGGCCTCATCTGCTGGGACTGCAAAGCCAATACCATCTGAGTCCTCGTTGTTGAGTATGGCGGCATTAATGCCAAGCAGATTACCCTGTACATCAATCAATGCACCACCAGAGTTGCCTGGGTTAATATCAGCGTCTGTTTGAATATAGTTTTCTAGATTATTAAGGTTTAGACCGTTGCGTTGCGTTGCACTGATAATGCCCTGTGTCACCGTTTGACCCATACCAAACGGGTTGCCTATCGCAAGTACAACATCCCCAATCTCGGCTTGATTTGGGTTGCCTAGTTCAATATTTTGTAAATTATCTCCAGTAATCTTCAGCACTGCCAAATCTGTGTCGGGGTCGGTGCCAACAATCGAAGCGGGAAGCTCTCTACCATCATAAAGGAGCACCAAGATTTCATCCACAGAATCTACAACATGAAAACTAGTTACAATAAACCCAGTTTTATCCATGATAACGCCAGATCCGAGAGAGCCCTCAACCCGTTCTGGCTGTTGTTTGTAAAGGCGCTTAAAAAATGGATGTCTAGAAAGTGGGTGGCTACTTCGCTTTACTGTTGTTTGGGTATAGATATTTACAACCGACGGTGCAGCTTTCTTTACGGCGCTTGAGTAGGATACAGGCCCAGACCAATGAGGTCTGGGCTCTTCCGCTGCAATGCCGGATTGGTGTTGATGGCTGCGAAATTCCGGAAAAAAAAGTAATATAACAGCTGCCGCTGCTAGCCCTGCTAGCACCGGCAGTCGGGCAAAGTCTAACATTCTTGATAGAAGTTGATTGCGCGCCATAATTATTTCCCTAGCTCAATGTTTTTACTGCACAGTAAAAAAGTTAAATCCATTAGCTCTATTAAAGAGCTTATGGTTGCCTATGGTCAAGACCCATTGAGCAGGTGCTACAAAATTACTGGCGAAGTAAGTTCGAAAGTTTCGGATTGGGCTTATCGGCCTTACGAAACAGCAACACGATATGACCAATAGATTGTATTAATTGGGCATTACATTGTTGGCAAACACTCTTGATAACTTCTTTCTTTGCATCCCTGTCGCCTACAGATAGTTTAACTTTGATTAATTCATGGTCGCGAAGAGCCCTATCCAGCTCTGCCACAACAGTTTCCGTCAACCCATTGCTAGCCACAGTGACCACAGGTTTTAGTTGATGCCCTAGGGCGCGTAAATATTTCTTATCCGCAGATGTTGCTGTCATAGTACAATGCTCAATTATCATTAACGCCCATTTTACCGAAAATTAGATTATGGCGAAATCAAAAAATCGCACTTGGATCAAACAGCACGTAAAAGATCCGTATGTTATGCAGTCTCAGCGTGACGGTTATCGCTCAAGAGCTAGTTATAAGTTGCTAGAAATTGTTGAGAAAAATTGCCTAATAAAACCCGGTATGGCTGTGGTAGACCTGGGTTCAGCCCCTGGTGGTTGGTCTCAGGTTGCGGCAAAACTAGTGGGTCATAAGGGATCAGTTGTTGCGGTGGATATATTGCCAATGAATTCCATTGCAGGGGTAAATTTTATTCAGGGAGACTTCACGGAAGAGGCGATATTGGCGGAATTACTAGAAAAAATTGGAAATAAGCCAGTAAACCTTGTAATTTCCGATATGGCCCCCAACTTAACAGGTATGAAAGCAGTTGATCAGCCGGCAGTGGTATATTTGGCAGAATTGGCTGTAGATCTAGCACAGCAAGTAATGACCGACGATGGAATTTTTATAGCTAAATTATTCCAGGGTGAGGGATTTGACGAGTTCGTGCGTAACACTAGAACAGTATTTAACGTTGTAAGTCTAAAAAAACCAGATGCATCAAGATCGAAATCTCGAGAAGTGTATATGGTGGCAAAAGGGCTGCGGCAAAACTAATGAGGATCATGTTTTGAATGATTTTTTAAAGAATATCTTAATTTGGCTGGTACTGGCGGGAATTTTAATGTCGGTATTCAACAGCTTTACTCCAAAAACTGAGGTTAACGACGTTAGTTACTCAGATTTTATTCTTGAAGTTCAGAGTGATCGAGTGGTTAGTGTAGCCAATAATGGATTAACTATTCAGGGTGAGCGCACAGATGGCAGCAAGTTCACAACAGTAATTCCACCGGCAATTAAAGACGATGGTCTAATTAAGGATCTTGTGAACCATAATGTTAAGGTGATAGGAGAGCTTCCTGAGTCGCCCAGCATGTTGTCACAGCTACTAATAGCGGCCTTCCCTATTCTTTTAATCCTGGCGATTTTCGTATTTTTTATGCGCCAGATGCAGGGTGGTGGAGGCGGTCGTGGCGGTCCAATGAGCTTTGGCAAGAGCAAAGCTAAATTGCTAACTGGAGATCAAATCAAGACAACCTTTGCTGATGTAGCCGGTGTAGATGAAGCCAAAGAAGATGTGAGCGAGTTAGTTGAATTCCTAAGCGATCCTAGTAAGTTCCAACGCCTCGGTGGTCGAATTCCAAAGGGCGTTTTAATGGTAGGACCTCCTGGCACGGGTAAAACATTGCTAGCCAAGGCCATTGCTGGTGAAGCTAAGGTACCTTTTTTCTCTATATCGGGCTCAGATTTTGTAGAAATGTTTGTGGGTGTGGGTGCATCTCGTGTTCGGGATATGTTTGAACAGGCTAAAAAGCAGGCGCCCTGTATTATCTTTATTGATGAAATTGATGCCGTAGGTCGCCATCGTGGAGGCGGTTATGGCGGTGGTAATGATGAGCGAGAGCAAACGCTAAATCAGTTGCTTGTTGAAATGGATGGTTTTGAGGGTAACGAGGGAGTTATTGTTATTGCTGCGACTAATCGACCTGATGTGCTCGATAAAGCATTGCTTCGTCCCGGGCGTTTTGACAGGCAGGTGTACGTAGGTTTGCCCGATATCCGCGGTCGTGAGCAAATACTGAATGTGCACGCTCGTAAAGTACCCTTAGATGAAACCATTGATTTAAGCATTTTAGCCCGAGGAACCCCGGGATTCTCTGGCGCTGATTTAGCAAACTTAGTTAATGAAGCTGCGCTATTTTCTGCTCGTGCGAATCGCCGCCTAGTAACAATGGAAGAGTTTGAAAAAGCGCGTGACAAAATAATGATGGGTGCCGAACGACGCTCTATGGTGATGTCGGAAAAAGAAAAAACGAATACTGCATATCATGAAGCAGGTCATGCCATTATTGGCCGTCTTGTGCCTGAGCATGACCCGGTACATAAGGTAACTATTATACCGCGAGGACGCGCGCTAGGTGCGACCCATTACCTCCCAGAAGAAGATCGTTATAGCATGAGTCGTCGACAGCTAATAAGCCAGCTTTGTAGCTTATTTGGCGGGCGTATTGCAGAAGAGTTAATTGGCGGCGCTGATGGCGTTACCACGGGTGCTTCAAACGATATTGAGCGAGCGACTCAGCTGGCGAGAAATATGGTGACTAAGTGGGGGCTAACGGAAAAAATGGGCCCAGTTCTTTATGGTGAAGAAGAATCACAGGTACCAGGTGGCGGCAATAACCATTATTCTGAGGACACCTCGCGAGAGATTGATCAAGAAGTACGAGATATTCTTGATAAGGCCTATGATACGGCTAAGCAGCTACTCGTCGATAACCGAGATATTCTCGAGTCCATGAAAAATGCGCTAATGGAGTATGAAACAATTGATGCAGACCAAGTAGAAGACTTAATGACTCGGCGACCAGTGCGGCCGCCGCATCAGTGGGATGACAATGATAGTGGATCTTCTGGCGGTGCATCTGAGACAGAAAAAAGCACAGCTAAGGACCCAAATATTGGAGGTCCCGTAGAGGGCCTGTAGTTTATAAAGAAAAAGCACCAAGCCTATCACTTGGCTTGGTGTACCTTTAGCCTATGAAAACATCAAAAAGCCATCAAAAGCATCTTAAATGTGGTGCCAAAATGCTCGATCTAACCATGCCCTCAGTGATGGCTGTGCTTAATATTACGCCGGATTCATTCTCAGATGGTGGCCAGCTTTTTTCAGATAATATAATCGATCAAGATAGAGTGCTTTTTGTCGTAAAGTCTATGCTGAAAGAGGGAGCTGATATAATAGACCTCGGGGGTGAATCTACACGTCCAGGCGCCGACCCGGTTACTGTTCAGCAAGAACTAGATCGTGTAATCCCTGTTTTAGAGGTTCTTTCAGACAACTTTGATGCGGTTTTTTCAATAGACACCAGCTCACCACAGGTTATACAGGCCGCTGCAGATGCAGGCGCGCATATTATCAATGATGTTAGAGCTCTGCAGCGCCCTAAAGCCTTAGACGCTGCTGCTGCCACACAACTGCCAGTATGTTTAATGCATATGCAAAACCAGCCCCAAGATATGCAGCAAAAACCTGAATATCGAGACGTGGTCGCTGAAGTTATTCAGTTCCTACAGCAGCGTAAGAAAGACTGTATTGAGGCAGGTATTCTTTCAGAGCAGATTCTATTGGACCCGGGTTTTGGCTTTGGCAAAACCCTAGAGCATAACCTAAGCCTCTTCGAGGGGTTAGGTAAGCTAGCAGAGCAAAAACACCCGATAGTGATTGGAGTATCTCGCAAATCTATGATCGGACAGATTTTAAATGCAGATATGAATGATAGATTAATTGGAAGTGTTACAATGGCGCTTTTAGCGGCGCAAAAAATTCACCATATGGGTGGTTCGGTGATTCTTCGCGTACATGATGTCAAGGAAACAAGGCAAGCCCTTAATATTTGGCAAGCAATTGAGTATAAATAAGGTTTTTGATAGCACATGAAACGTAAATATTTTGGCACAGATGGTATTCGCGGAAGGGTAGGAGAGCACCCAATAACAGCAGACTTTATGCTTAAGCTAGGTTGGGCTGCAGGCAAGGTGCTTACCCAGCATGCTCAGGGTAAGAAAAATCGAGTTATCATCGGTAAGGATACAAGAGTCTCTGGCTATATGTTTGAGTCTGCTCTTGAGGCAGGTCTTATTGCTGCAGGTGTACATGTTGATCTTCTTGGGCCCATGCCAACCCCTGCTATAGCCTATATGACCCGAACATTTAGAGCCGCCGCGGGTATTGTTATTAGTGCCTCACATAACCCTGTTTGCGATAATGGTATTAAGTTTTTTGCTGCCGATGGATACAAGTTACCCGATGAAATTGAGTTGGAAATTGAGGCGCTTATTGATCAGCCGTTAATTACCAATGATTCCGATCATCTAGGCAAGGCACGACGCATCAGTGACGCAACCGGTCGCTATATAGAATTTTGTAAAGGAACATTGCCTCTAGGCTTTAATCTGTTGGGATTTAAGATTGCCCTTGACTGTGCAAACGGTGCCACCTACTCCACAGCGCCAAGTGTATTTAAAGAGCTCGGTGCTTCCGTTGTTACCATCGGTAATTTACCCGATGGCTTTAATATTAATCATGAATGTGGCTCCACTCATATGCAGGCATTGCAAGCGCTGGTAAAGCATGAGCAGGCTGATGTGGGTATAGCCTTAGATGGTGATGGCGATCGCGTTTTATTTGTTGATGGCGCGGGTGAAATAGTCGATGGCGATGAGCTGCTCTTTATTATTGCTCAGCATCGACATGCCAATGGTGGCTGTGCGGGTGTTGTTGGTACTCAGATGAGCAATCTTGGCTTAGAATTAGCTCTAAAGCAGATGAAAATACCCTTCGAGCGGACTAAAGTTGGCGATCGTTATGTAGTAGAGGGACTAAAGGCTAACAACTGGACATTGGGTGGTGAAAGCTCAGGCCATTTACTCTGCGGCGAACTTAATACCACGGGTGATGGCATTGTATCTGCCCTGCAGGTAATGCGTGCCCTGTCTGACAGTGGTAAGTCTCTGGCAGAATTAAAATGTGGAATGACTCAATTCCCACAAACAATGATCAATGTAAAGTTACCCAAAAAAATAGATATCAGTGAAAATTTACCAGTAAACCAAGCCGTTGCTCATGCTGAGAAAAAATTAAATGGCCGCGGCCGAGTTCTATTGCGCCCTTCAGGAACGGAGCCTGTTATTCGCGTCATGGTTGAGGGTGAAGATTCCAGTCTGGTTAATAGTTTAGTTAATGAAATAGCAGATGTGGTTAAACAGCAAGTTAATTAAAGCCTACAACTGAGTTTGTTAGTTGTATAATGCATGACAGTCGGGTAGCATTCGCAACCGTTTGGGAAAACCCCTCTATAGAGGAGAGCTTAGGATGGCAAAGCCCTTATTGGCGGGCAATTGGAAAATGCATGGTACAGCAAGTTCAGCTGCCAAATTAGCGGGCGAACTGGCTGATTATTCTGCTGAAAAGCCGGATATGATTGTCTTTCCGCCGTATATTTGCATACCTGGGGTGGTTTCAGTGTTGTCGCGATCAAATATTGCGGTTGGTGCGCAAAACCTCAGTCATTTTTCAGAGGGTGCCTACACTGGAGAGATTTCTGGTCAAATGCTCGCTGACATCGGATGCAGTCATGTGCTTGTGGGTCATTCAGAGCGGCGAACGCATAATGCTGAGCACAGTGAGTTGGTGGCAAAAAAGTTCGCTGCAGCACAACAAAGCGGGTTAGTACCGATACTTTGCGTAGGGGAAACGCTACAGCAACGGCAGGATAAATTGCAATTGCAAGTGATCAAAACACAGATTGCTACTGTGATTAATGTAGTAGGTTTAGCCAGTGTCTGCAAAGCTATTATTGCCTATGAGCCTGTTTGGGCAGTAGGGACCGGAGAGACAGCAACACCACAGCAGGCTCAGCAGGTGCATGGTTTTATTAGAGCAGAGCTGGGTGAGCAAGGCCTAGATACTCAGCTATTGTATGGCGGAAGTATTAATGCTAAAAATGCAGCAGATTTATTTACCCAGCCAGATATAGATGGTGGTTTGGTGGGCGGGGCCTCATTAGAGGCGAAACATTTTATGAATATTGCACAACAGATAAATGAGCAAAAGTAATGGAACAGTTAATTTTAATATTTCACTTTGTAGTAGCCGTAGCCCTAATTGGTCTTATTTTAATTCAGCAGGGTAAAGGAGCAGAAGCGGGTGCCTCGTTTGGTGCTGGTGCGTCTCAAACTGTATTCGGTAGTTCTGGCGGTTGGAATTTCTTTAGTAAAACCACTGCGCTTTTAGCTACAGTGTTCTTTGTTACTAGTGTTAGCCTGGCTATTGTTGCCAAGGGCCGCACGGTGGTAGCTGATATTGAGATCCCTGGACTACAGCAGACACCTGTTGAAAGTGCTATCCCTCAGATAGAATCAGGAGTTGAAACTGCCTTGCCGGTAGTAGAAGACTAATATCTCTTTTTCAAAAAAATTAATGAAAATGCCCAAGTGGTGGAATTGGTAGACACGCTATCTTGAGGGGGTAGTGGCGAAAGCCGTGCCGGTTCAAGTCCGGCCTTGGGCACCATTAAATTTTGAAAAGCTTTTATGAATATTATTTCAAGTAAGCCACTACAGTTCCGCGGAGTATCTACAAGGGCTTAGGTCATTATTTTCAGTTTTATTCTGTCAGCCCCCCCTCCTTCTGATTACAGTAGTATAATCTTTTTGATTCTGCTGGCGCCAACTTCCCCCATAGCTTCATGCTTTTAGGTTAATATGCACGCCATTTAAACCTAATCTAAAATAAATTCTATGATAAATGCCATTGAAATGGTTAGAGCTAAACTGACAGTTACCCAAATCACCTTAATTGCCGCAATAGGCGGTTTTTTGTTGGGTTATGACGCCAGTGTTATGGCCTCAACCCAGTTCTATTTTACGGAGTATTTTAATTTAAGCGCCGCTTCGCAGGGCTGGGCAATTAGCAGTGCTGGCTATGGCTGCTTTTTGGGTGCTACTAGCGCAGGGTATTTAACCACAGCCATTAGTCGTAAATATACGCTGATGCTGGCGGCCTTATTGTTTTTGGTGTCCTCTCTAGGTTCTGGCGCCGCCAACTCACTTAATGAATTGGTTACATACCGTATAATTCTCGGTTTGGGTATTGGAATGATAGCCATGACGGCTCCCATGTATATTGCCGAAATTTCCCCCTCAAAAATTAGGGGAAAAATGGTTTCTTTTCATCAGTTGGCTATGGTGATCGGCTTTTTGATTCCCTTTATTATAAGTCTCTATATTAATTCAGGTGCTGATGCCGCATCATTTGATTGGGTGAATAAGGGTTGGCGCTTAATGCTATTGTCTGAACTTATTCCTACAGTAATTTTTTTATGCCTTCTGGTTGCTGTTCCCCATAGCCCGCGATGGCTTATGTTGCGAGGAAGAAAACAACAGGCACAGACAGTTTTATTACAGTTAACTCAGAATACTCAAGAGGCAGCCTTAGAAATTCAAGATATTGCTAACTCATTTGCCGTGACAACCCTTCCTGCAAGAAAGTTGCTATTAAAGCCTGGATTGATATTCGCACTTTTTTTGGGGATCATGTTGGCTATTTTTCAGCAGGCTACGGGAATAGGCGCCATGCTAATTTACAGTGCTGATATTTTTCGCCAAGCCCTAGATTACAGCCCGGCAGAGGCGCTAAAGCCCCAATTGTGGGTAGGTGTTGTAAATCTGTTATTTACCTTTGTAGCTATTTATACCGTTGATAGCTGGGGTAGAAAGCCATTATTACTGCTAGGAACCACAGGTATGTTTATAGGTTTGATGGCGCTTTCTTGGTCGATTTATACTTATAACACTGGCATGATTTCATTGCTGGGAGTTATGGGTTTTGTTGGTGCATTTGCCATGTCAATGGGTCCGGTGGTCTGGGTTATTCTGGCGGAAATATTTCCTAATAATGTTCGTGGTTTAGCGCTGTCGATTGTTATTGGCGCCCAATGTTTAGCCAGTGCCTTAGTGACTAATGGATTTCCCATCTTGAACAAAAGCGAGTTTAATATGCTCAGCTTTAATGGTGCATTACCTTATTTGATATTTGCTTTTATCTGTGTTGTTGCTATTGTTTTTGTGTGGCGGTGGGTGCCAGAAACAAAGGGCAAAACATTAGAAGAAATGGAACAACTTTGGCATTAGGGTTATTTTTAGGGTGCTAAGAATTAATATACAAAGGCTTTATATTTCATGATGGGTAAAATAATAGCTGTTTTTTTAGGATGGCAAGTCGCTGGATTCTTTGGCGCAATGATTGGATTTTATATAGGCCATTATTTTGATCGAGGTCTTGGCAGTTTTTCGCGGCCGCTGTCAGCCGAAGAGCAACAACGCGTTGGTGCCTGTTACTTCGAGACAACATTTACTTTATTAGGCTTCTTAGCCAAGGCCGATGGCCGTATTTCTGAAGAAGAAATTGCTCAGGCTGAAGCGTTGATGGCCCGAATGGGGCTTAATAATGAACACCGTCAGCAGGCGATAGGGTTATTCAAAGCAGGTTCTCAGCAAGATTTTTCTTTAGATGCAACTATGAGCCGCTTTACCAGCACCTGTGGGCGTATCAATAACCTCAAGCAATCATTGTTAAATGATTTGATTGCCTTGGCTTTGGCGGATGGAGAATTGCATCCTTCGGAGCGTCAAGCGCTGCAAAGTGTGGCGCAGTACCTGGGTATTTCCAAAGCACTGTTTGAAAAGCTACTTGAGATGATCATGGCTCAGTCCCAGTTTAATGGTGCTGGTTCAGCTACTGGAGGCGCTAGTAGAGCAAGTCAATTGCAGTCTGCCTATAAAGCTTTAGGCGTGTCGGCTGAAAATACAGATTCTGAGATCAAAAAAGTGTATCGAAAATTATTAAGTGAAAACCATCCGGATAAACTAATTGGTCAGGGAATGCCCGACGATATGATCAAGATGGCCACCCAGCGTACCCAAGAAATTCGTACGGCGTATGAATTAATTCAATCCAGCCGAAAATAAAACCCTATTAAGCTCTGAAGTTTGTTGACCTTAACCACACCTGTACCTATAATGCGCGTCCCTTGTAAGGGTGGTGTGTAAATACATCAATTTAGTTGCGGGATGGAGCAGTCTGGTAGCTCGTCGGGCTCATAACCCGAAGGTCGTTGGTTCAAATCCAGCTCCCGCTACCAAGTTTTACAAACAGTGTTTTAAGCAATAATAACTCTGTTAGTTATGGTGGAAGAAGAAGGCTACGATTGTTAGATTGGGGTTGTAGTATTTAGACTATTTAGTTAGGCCACCCAAAAATTAGCGTCAATTTCGACGCAAATCGAAAAGCCCCATATTGGGGCTTTTCTTTAGTTGTTAATAAATGGGCTGTATGCCCATTTTTTTTCGGAGAGTATTGTGTCGTCTGGTGATCATGTTTTAAAGCAGTTGCTAAAGCCCGTAGTAGAGGCGTTGGAGTGCGAGCTTTGGGGCATAGAAATACAGATGGGCGGAAAGGCGAAGCTGGTAAGAGTGTTTATTGATCATGATGAGAAAGGAGTCGATATCACTGATTGTGAGCGCGTTAGCCGTCAAGCAAGTGCCATACTTGATGTTGAAGATGTAATTGCAGGGGAATATGTATTAGAAGTTTCCTCACCTGGCATGGATCGACCGCTCTATGAGCTCGATCATTATGCTCGATATTTGGGCGAAGAGATCTCGTTGCGGTTGAGATTTCCCTATGAAGGACGGCGTAATTTTAAAGGTCGTTTGAGGGCAATTGAAGGCGATGAGATCGTAGTGGTGGTTTCAGAGAATGAATTTCTGTTTCCAGTTGAAGGTATAGAAAAGGCGAACCTAGTTCCTCAATTTTGAGGCAGGCGGAGTTTGATCAATGAATAAAGAAATTTTGATGGTTGCAGAGGCTGTATCCAACGAGAAAGGTGTGGATAGAGCTATTATTTTTGAAGCTATAGAGCAAGCACTCGCTATGGCAACTAAGAAGCGTTTCGATGAGGGTGCTAATATTCGCGTCGAAATCGATCGTGAAACGGGTGATTATGTATCATTTCGTTGGTGGGATGTAGTTGCGGATGACGAAATGGCTGAGCTGGGTACCCAGTTCACTACAGAAGAAGCATTCGAAAAAGATCCTACTCTTAAGGTTGGTGATACCTTTGAAGAGTCTGTAGATAATATCGAGTTTGGTCGTATTGCAGCACAAACCGCTAAACAGGTTATTGTGCAGCGAGTAAAAGAAGCTGAACGTAATCTGATTATTGATCGTTTCAAGCATCGCGTAGGCGAGCTTTTAAATGGAACGGTTAAAAAAGTAACACGCGATCATATTGTTGTAGACTTTGGTGATAATGCTGAAGGGCTCCTTCCACGAGAAGATCTGGTTGGTCGTGAGATTTTCAGAATAAATGATCGCACTCGAGTTATTCTTGCAGGAATCCGCGAGGAAACACGTGGCCCTCAATTACAGGTCTCACGTTCCGCGCCAGAAATGTTGATACAGTTATTCCAAATTGAAGTGCCTGAAATAGCTGAAGGTGTTATTGAAATTAAAGGTGCCGCTCGTGACCCAGGTCAGCGCGCTAAGATTGCCGTGAGAAGTAAAGATGCACGAATCGACCCAGTGGGTGCCTGTGTGGGTATGCGCGGCGCTCGTGTGCAAGCTGTTTCTAATGACTTAGATGATGAGCGTGTTGATATCGTACTTTGGGACGATAACCCTGCTCAGTTAGTGATTAATGCCATGGCACCTGCGGAAGTTGAATCTATTGTAGTTGACGAAGATAGCCACTCAATGGATGTTGCAGTAGATGAAGAAAATCTAGCGCAAGCAATTGGTAAGGGTGGTCAAAATGTTCGGCTAGCTTCAGAGCTCACCGGCTGGAACATTAACGTGATGACCGTTGAAGATGCTCAAGAAAAGCAGCAAACCGAGTCTTTCTCTGTTATAGAGACTTTGATGAACTCGCTTGATATTGGTGAAGACGTTGCCGCTGTTTTGGTTGAAGAAGGCTTTACCAGTGTTGAAGAAGTTGCCTATGTCCCACTTGAAGAAATGAGTGCAATTGAAGGGTTTGATCCTGAAATTGCCGAAGAACTTCGAGCGCGAGCAAAAGATGCGTTGTTGACTATGGCGTTAGCAAGCGAAGAGCAGCTTTCCAATGCTAAGCCTGCCGATGACCTTCTAAATATGGAAGGCATGGAGCAGGAGCTAGCATTTAAGTTGGCGGCAAAAAGCATCATCACCATGGAAGATCTCGCTGAACAAGCGGTCGATGATCTTATGGATGTTGAAGGCATGAATGAAGAAAAAGCGGCGTCATTGATAATGACTGCTCGCGCACCCTGGTTTGAATAATAGATTATTTAATCAGGTTATCTAGAGGCGAAAACAATGGCTGAAGTGACAGTAAATGAATTAGCGAAAACCGTAGGGGCTTCTGTGGATCGTCTGTTAATGCAGATGAAAGAAGCCGGTTTGAGTCACAGTACGGTGGATGCCACAGTATCTGACGATGAAAAACAAATTCTTTTGGGTTACCTGAAGAGTTTGCATGGCGATAAAGAGGGTGAGCCTAAAAAAATAGTACTTCGAAGAAAAACGCTCAGTACTTTAAAGTCAGGTAACCGTAAAACTGTCAATATTGAAGTGCGCAAAAAGCGTACCTATGTTAAACGCAGTGACGAAGAGCTTGAGACTCAAGCAAAAGCTGAGCAAGAAGCTCGTCGTGATCAAGAAGTGCCAGAGGTTGAATTTGGTACAGGCATAGATGACATTGAAGAGAAGCGTCAGTCGGCTATTGAAAAGCGTCGCAATGCTGAGCTTGAAGCCAAGCAAGCTGAAGAAGATGCCGAAAAAGCTAAACAAGAAGAGTCGAAAAAAGAGACTGAAGCGACAGCTAAAGCAGAACCGGAAGTGGCTAAAAAGCCAGCGGCCCCTGCGCCAGCTAAGGAAGCTAAAGTCGATGCTGCGCCCGCACCAGATAAAGGTCGTCGTCATACTAAGTCAGCTAATGATGATGAAGATAAAATTGCTAGAAAAGCAACTAAAAAGCCAACGGCTAAAAGTGGGAAGAAGAAAGGTCGAGTTTCATTAGACGATGCAATGGATGTTAGATCCTCCGGCCCTAGACTGAAATCAGGTCTACCTTCTGCGCTAAAAGTTGATAACAAGCATGTATTTAAAAAGCCTGTTGAGAAAAAAGTTTTAGAGATAGGTGTAGCAGACGAGATTAGTGTTTCTGATCTTGCCCAATTAATGTTGCTAAAATCTGGCGTGGTTGTTAAAACTCTCATGAAAATGGGCGTTATGGCCACTATTAATCAGATGATTGATCAAGAAACTGCTTTCTTGGTTGTTGAAGAGTTAGGGCATACGCCTATAGCCGCCGTTTCAGACACCCTTGAAGACCAGCTTGCCCAGCAATTTGATGAACTCAGTACTGATGATAATCAACTGCCTAGAGCACCAGTTGTTACTGTAATGGGTCATGTTGATCATGGTAAAACATCGCTACTTGATTATATTAGAAAGTCTAGAGTTGCTTCTGGAGAAGCGGGTGGTATCACCCAGCATATTGGTGCCTATCATGTTGATACACCAAAAGGGATGGTTACATTTCTAGATACCCCAGGTCACGCAGCGTTTACTGCAATGCGTGCAAGAGGGGCCAAAAGTACAGATGTAGTTATTTTGGTAGTAGCAGCTGATGATGGTGTTATGCCTCAAACAGAAGAGGCGATTCAACATGCTCGCGCCGCTGGCGTGCCTTTGGTTGTAGCCATTAATAAAATGGATAAAGAAGGTGCTGATCCTGAGCGAGTAACTACTGAACTTTCAGCAAAAGATGTGATTCCTGAAGAATGGGGTGGCGATACTCAATTTATTAAAGTATCAGCTCATTCTGGGGATGGTATTGAAGAGTTATTAGAAGCTGTTCTTTTACAGGCAGAATTATTAGAGCTTACTGCGCCTGTTGATGTACCTGCGCGTGGAGTGGTTGTTGAGTCTAGAATTGATAAAGGACGCGGTGTTGTTGCCACTTTATTGGTTCAGCAAGGCACATTGCGCAAGGGAGACTTTATGCTTGCCGGTGAGAGCGTGGGTAAAATTCGTGCGCTTAATGATGATGCCAGAAAGCCAACTGCTGAAGCAGGCCCATCGGTTCCTGTAGAGATACTAGGCCTTGATGAAGCACCACAAGCGGGTGATGAATTTTTTGTAGTAGCTGATGAAAGAAAAGCTAAAGAGATTGCGCAGCAGCGTCAAGATCACGCGCGTAAAGAACGATTCTCTCGACAGCAGGCTGCCAAATTAGAAAATATGTTTTCTGATATGGAGTCAGGCGTAGTGAATAAACTACCGTTGGTAGTGAAAGCAGATGTTCGAGGTTCTCTAGAGGCGCTTCTGAGTGCTTTGCACGATTTTGCTACCGACGAAGTAGCCGTTGAAATTGTCACCTCTGGTGTTGGCGGTATTTCAGAGTCAGATATCAACCTTGCGGTGACTACAGGTGCTATTGTGCTTGGATTTAACGTTCGAGCGGCCTCTGACGCACGTCAGCTAGCAGAAAAAGAGCAAATTGAAGTAAGATACTACAGCGTAATCTACAACCTTCTGGATGAAGTTAAGCAGGCGCTTTCAGGAATGTTAGCTCCAGAAAGCAAGGAAGATATTGTGGGTATTGCTGAGGTAAGAGACGTCTTTAGATCACCTAAGTTTGGCGCTATTGCTGGCTGTATGGTAACGGAAGGTGTTATTTATCGTAATAAATCAATCCGGGTTCTGCGCGATAATGTTGTTATCTATCAGGGCGAGCTAGAATCGCTTAGGCGCTTTAAAGACGACGCGCAAGAAGTACGTAATGGTATGGAATGTGGTATCGGGGTTAAAGATTACAACGATGTTAAGCCCGGTGATCAAATCGAAGTTTACGAAGTTACGCAGGTGCAGCGCTCTCTTTAAGGGGCGCGCAAACTTATGCCAAGAGAATTTACTCGGTCAGAGCGTGTTTCGGATGCAGTGCAAAGAGAGCTGGCTTCGCTGATTCGTCAGCATGTTCGTGATCCGCGTGTGGGCATGCTCAGTGTAACTGATGTAACCGTCACCCGAGATCTGGCAATTGCGAAGGTCTATGTAGCCTTTGTTGGCGAGCGAACCCAAGAGCAAATTAAAGAAGGGCTTGATGCCCTGAATGGTGCTTCTGGTTATCTTCGCAAGTTGCTGGCTGCAAGTATTGCTCTGCGTGCTACGCCAAAATTAAACTTCTTCTATGATGAAACAGGTCAGCGTAGCCAGCATCTAGATGCACTCATTGATTTAGCTATATCTTCAGACAATAGCAATCAAGAGGAATCCTAAATTTGGGTCGTCGACGCAAAACTGGGCGCTCTGTTCATGGCGTCTTTCTTCTCAACAAACCCATTGGATTGACCTCTAATCAAGCATTGCAACGAGTAAGAAGGTTATTCGATGCGAACAAAGCGGGGCATACTGGAGCTTTAGATCCTTTGGCGACAGGTGTATTGCCGTTATGTCTGGGCGAAGCAACAAAGTTTAGTCAGTTCCTGCTTGATTCAAATAAATACTACCGCAGCACCTTCACTTTTGGTATCAGTACAGCAACCGGTGACAGTGAGGGTGACATTATTGCCCAGCAAGATGCCTCAAACATCACTAAGCAACAGATAGAAAATGCCATGCAAGCATTTATTGGTGATATCGAGCAAATACCTTCTATGTATTCCGCGTTAAAGCATAATGGCCAGCCCCTGTATAAATTAGCCAGAAAAGGCATTGATATAGAACGACCTGCACGAAATATAACCGTATTTGAATACCAGTTACTGAACTATAGGCCCAGCACTAACCCTGAGGTTGATGTTCAGGTTCACTGTAGTAAGGGTACCTATATAAGATCCTTAGCTGCAGATTTAGGCGCGGCACTAGGTTGCGGCGCTCATGTAAGTAAGCTGCATCGACACAAAGCGGGGCCATTTGAAGAGTGCCATGCTATAACTCTCGATGAGCTTGAAAGACTCAGAAGTGAGGGTCCCGCCGATCAGTTAGATCGGTTACTTATGCCTATGGATACCCCGATTAGCCATCTACCCTATGTGGAGTTTGACAAAGTTACAGCTGGATACTTGCAATTGGGCCAATCCGTAACCTCAAATAAAGCCTTTCGCCAAGGACAAGAAGGCGATATAGTGCGCGTGTTTCGTGAGGGTGGTGATTTTTTGGGTATAGGAACTATCACTGAAGAGGGCAAAGTAGCCCCCAAACGACTAATTGTAGAGGATGCTTAATCTTAATTTTGAGCATCATCGTAAAATTTTGAGATTACCCTAAGGGTTTCTCAAACCTCCGGCAATAAGGTCGGGTCTTAAGTGGGGTGTCTGTAATTATGCACGGGCACCCTGAATTTAATCATTGCATATTGGAGTAATGAACATGGCACTAAGTGCAGAAGAGAAAGCAAAAATCGTAGCAGAATATAGCCAAGGGGAAAATGATACAGGTTCTCCAGAAGTTCAGGTGGCGCTGCTAACAGCAAATATCAACAAACTTCAGGAACATTTCGGCGATCACAAAAAAGATAACCATTCACGTCGCGGTCTTATCCGCATGGTTAATCAGCGTCGTAAACTGTTGGATTATCTCAAAGGCAAAAATTCAGAGCGTTACCGCACTGTGATTAAACAGCTTGGCCTTCGTAGGTAATCAGTTAGGTATGCGGCTCAATGTTTCGGTATTGGGCCGTATTCTTATTGCAATAAACTAAAATTATCCTAAATGATGTCAGTTATTAGCTGATCGAGTTACTTATAGCTATTCGCTTGAGTGGCTATAAGTAACCCGAGCGGCATAAAATGACAGAGTTTCAGGCTAGAAATTGATAAATTAAAAGGTAAAATTATGAACCCTGTAATTAAAACATTTCAATACGGTCAGCATACCGTAACACTAGAAACAGGTCGTGTTGCCAGACAGGCAACCGGTGCTGTTTTATGCTCAATTGACCAGACCACAGTTCTTTGTACTGTTGTTGGTGCAAAAACTGCTAAAGCCGATATAGATTTTTTCCCGCTGGGCGTCCACTACCAAGAAAAAGCTTACGCGGCAGGTAAAATCCCCGGTGGTTTCTTCAAGCGTGAAGCTCGACCCAGTGAAAAAGAAACACTAACCTCAAGATTGATTGACCGTCCTATTCGCCCTCTTTTCCCGAATGGGTTTAAAAATGAAGTACAGGTTGTATGTACGGTAATTTCTGCTGAGAAAAACATTGACCCAGATATAGCGGCAATGATTGGTACTTCGGCAGCGCTTTCTATTTCTGGCATTCCCTTTAATGGTCCCGTAGGTGGAGCACGTGTTGGTTACTCAGATGATCATGGTTACGTTCTAAATCCGACTTATACAGATCTAGAGACTTCAACGCTAGATATGGTAGTTGCAGGTACAAAAGACGCAGTACTAATGGTTGAATCAGAAGCTAAGGAGCTTTCTGAAGATATTATGTTGGGTGCGGTACTTTTTGCTCATCAAGAAATGCAAACCGTTATCAGCGTAATTGAAGAATTGGCAGCTGAGGCTGGAAAGCCACGTTGGGATTGGACAGCTGAAGAAAAAAATGTTGCTCTAACTGAAGCCCTTAGCGCAGCAGTAGCCAGCGATTTAGATGCAGCTTATCAAGTTGTCGACAAGCAGGCGCGTTCAGCTAAAATTGCTGAGCTTAAAAATGCAGCGCTAACACAGTTAACTACTGACGATCAGTTTCCTGAAGACGAATTGAAAGATGCATTCAAGCAGTTGGAAAAAGATATAGTTCGTGGCCGTATCATTCGTGGTGAGCCACGAATTGATGGTCGTGACACTACAACTGTTCGCGGTATCAATGTTGAAGTTGATGTTTTAGATCGCGTACATGGTTCAGCACTGTTTACACGGGGTGAAACTCAGGCTCTAGTAGCTGCTACCCTTGGTTCAACCAGAGATGCACAGATGATCGATGCTCTAGAAGGTCGCCGTGACGACCCGTTTATGCTGCATTATAACTTCCCTCCATACTCAGTTGGTGAATGTGGTCGTGTTGGCTTTACTAGTCGTCGAGAAGTAGGTCATGGTCGTCTAGCACGTCGCGGTATAGCAGCGGTACTTCCTTCTGCTGAAGAATTCCCCTATGCGATGCGTGTAGTATCAGAGATTACTGAATCTAATGGCTCAAGCTCAATGGCTTCAGTATGTGGTTCAAGTTTGGCACTAATGGACGCAGGTGTTCCTCTTAAAGCGCCAGTAGCAGGTATTGCTATGGGCCTTGTTAAAGAAGACACAGGCTATGCTGTATTGACTGATATCCTAGGTGATGAAGATCATCTTGGTGATATGGACTTTAAAGTAGCGGGAACTACCTCAGGTATTACTGCGCTTCAGATGGATATTAAAATTGAAGGCATAACCGAAGAAATTATGGAAATTGCTCTTCAGCAGGCATTACATGCGCGTGTTTATATCCTTGATGAGATGAATAAAGTTATTTCTCAGAGCCGTGACGAAGTGGCTGAATCTGCACCTAAGATGGGAACCATGCAGATTGACTCAGATAAAATTCGTGATGTTATTGGTAAAGGCGGTGCAACTATTCGCGGCCTTTGCGATGAGCATAACTCAACTATCGATATCAATGACGATGGTGAAGTGAAAATTTACTCTGAAGACTCAGTGTCACTTAGAGCAGCCATGGATGCGGTAACTGCAATTGTTGCAGATCCGGAGCCAGGCACCATTTACGACGGTAAAGTAGTACGTATTGTTGATTTCGGCGCATTCGTTAACTTTATGCCTGGTACTGACGGTCTGGTGCACATTTCACAAATTGCTGACAAGCGCGTTGAGAAAGTAACTGACTACTTAAGCGAAGGACAGGATGTTCGCGTTAAGGTTCTTGAAATCGATAACCGCGGTCGAGTTAAGCTTTCTATTAAAGAAGCCCAGCTTGAAGAAGGCGGTGCAGCAGAAGCAGCAGTTGCAGAAACTACTGAAGACTAATTACTCAGTAGCCTAAATAAAAAGCCCCCGCTGGTTATGCCAATGGGGGTTTTTTTGTTTGCAATAAATGGATTTTATTTATTTACTAGCTAAGTCTAAAAGCTCGGATGCATGGGATATAGTTTGCGGTGTAACTTTTGCGCCGCTGAGCATGCGCGCCAGTTCATCGACACGCTGGGGTTGATCTAAATGAATAATACTTGATTCAGCACGAGTATGATCAGTTATTTTATTTACAACATAATGCTGGTGGGCATGGGCTGCAACCTGTGGTTGATGGGTAACACTAATAACCTGGCCGCGATCACCCAGCTGTTTTAATAGTTTGCCAACAATATCGGCAGTGCTTCCGCCAATACCCACATCAACCTCATCAAACACTAGCGTGGGAATGTTAGTATTAGCTGCAGCAACGACTTGAATGGCAAGACTTACTCTTGAAAGTTCGCCCCCTGAAGCAACTTTAGCTAAGGGCTTATGAGCCTGGCCGGGGTTGGTAGAAATGACTAGTTCAACCTCTTCGAGCCCGTATGATTTAAAATCCTCATTACCCAGCGGTGTAAGCTGAATCAATAGTTCAGCACCCTCCATTGAGAGGTTCTGAAGTTGGTTATTAATGAGTGCCGACATCTTTTCAGCGCCTTGCTGTCGAATACGGCTAAGCTGAGTGGCGGATAGTTGATATTTAGCCGCTAGCTGGTCGACCCGCTGTTGAAGTGCTTCTATATTATGATCGCCCACTGTGAGCTGTTTGAGGTCTGCTTCCAATGTATTGAGCTTTTCTGCCAGTTGCTGAGAATCTACCTTATGTTTTCGAGATAATTGAAAGATTAATCCCAGCTCATCTTCAACTTGCTGCAATCGTTGGGGGTTGGCCTCAAACTGATGAATATGCTGCTCAATACAGCGCACGGCCTCATCCACCTGAATTAATCCAGACTGCAATAATTGCTCCGCCTCTTGCAGCGCCTCTGGCTTATGTTTGAGCTGGCCCAAAATTGATAAAGATCGGTTAAAGCCATCGCGCAGGTTAAAGTTTTCACCTTGATCGCAGATAGCTAGCAGTTGCTGACTGTCTTGAATAATTTGCTCAGCATTGGCAAGATTTTGCTGTTCTTGCTCCAATTGCTGGAGGTAATTGGGTTTTAGGTTAAATGCTTGCAATTCCTCAATCTGAAATTCAAGAAGTTCTTTGCGTGCAGCTAATTCTTCAGATTGTTCAGCCATGTCATATAATTTTTTTGAGGCCAGGTGCCAACCCTGAAAGCATTGCTCCACCTGGCTAGCCAAGTCTAAACTCACATTAAATTCATCAAGAAGTGTGCGGTGGGTAGTCCGTCGTAGCAACGATTGGTGCTCGTGCTGGCTATGTAAGTCTACTAAAATATCACCCAGTTGTTGTAACTGTTGCATGGTGCAGGGTTGGCTGTTGATATAGCCCCGAGAGCGCCCTTCTTTAGTATAGATACGACGCATAATGCAGTGTTCGTCATCAGCAAAATCATGATCCGCAAGCCACTGCTTGGCTCCAGTGATCGCCTCGATATCGAAACTAGCGGTTATCTGTGCACGCTCTTTTCCATGGCGAATGGTACTTGTATCTGCACGATCACCCAGCGCCATGCTTAAAGCGTCAAGAATCAGCGATTTACCCGCACCGGTTTCACCGGTAATAGCAGTAGTCCCCCTTGAGAATTCAATTTCTAGGGTTTCGACTAATGTGTAGTTATTAATAGTAATCGACAGTAGCAAAGTAAAAGGTCACCAAAATATATTTAAAAATTCAGCAGCAGTAAAAAGTGTCATTTTCCACTTGAAACTCAGTAGATTGTCCCCATCTGTAGTATCAGTGCAAGAACAATTTTTATCAACAATCCATGTTAATTATAAGGAGTTGGCGTGTCTGAAGAAACCAAACAAGAGGATACTTCGGCTAAATCAGAGCAGTCTGAAGTCGATATCAAAGAAAATATACAGGCAGATGTAGAGCTTGAGCCATCGGAGCCATTAGACGTTGATGGCGAAAATCAGGTTGAGGAGCTGCAGCAAAAGCTAATTACATTAGGCGAACAACTACTTCGCGAGCAGGCAGAAATGCAAAATGTGCGTCGCCGTGCTCAGCGCGATGTCGAAAGTGCACATAAATATGCATTAGAAAAATTCGCTTCCGAGTTGTTAGCCATTGTTGATAATTTAGAGCGCGCATTGGCAGCTATTGACGCCGATGATAAGGCTCAAAAAGCGGTTGCTGAGGGTTTAGAATTAACCTTGAAAAGCTTTATAGGTGTATTGGAAAAATACAATGTTGTTGCTGTTGAGCCAAAAGGTCAGCCATTTGACGCTGATTTGCATCAAGCTGTCAGTATGGTTCCCAACTCAGAGGTTGAGCCTAACACTGTGATTAATGTCTTCCAGAAGGGCTATACCCTTAATGGTCGGTTGATAAGACCTGCCATGGTTGTGGTATCGACTTCAGTTTAATTAAAAACTTATTTTTCTTACCCTTGAATTATTTTTAAAAGAACCCACATTAGGTGTAAGAGAAAAAAATTTAACATACTGCCAATAAATCTTATTGCCAGGCTATAGAAAATGATGGAGAAAAAGTTATGGGAAAAATTATCGGAATTGATTTGGGAACTACCAACTCATGCGTAGCGGTACTAGAGGGCGATGCGCCCAAAGTAATTGAAAACTCTGAGGGAGCCCGAACTACCCCGTCGGTTATTGCCTATGCGGATGGTGGTGAGATTTTAGCCGGTCAATCGGCCAAGCGTCAGGCAGTGACTAATCCAGAGAATACTATTTACGCAGTAAAGCGTCTTATTGGTCGCCGTTTTGATGACAAAGTAGTCCAAAAAGATATTGGAATGGTGCCTTACAAAATTGTTAAAGCAGATAACGGTGATGCATGGGTAGAAGTTAAGGGCGAGAGTAAAGCTGCGCCACAGGTTTCCGCTGAAATTCTTAAGAAAATGAAAAAGACTGCAGAAGACTACCTCGGAGAGACGGTCTCTGAAGCGGTTATTACAGTGCCGGCCTATTTCAATGACTCTCAGCGCCAGGCAACCAAAGATGCGGGTCGCATTGCAGGTCTTGATGTTAAGCGTATTATTAATGAGCCTACTGCAGCTGCGTTAGCCTATGGTATTGATAAATCAGAGGGTGACAGTGTTATTGCTGTTTACGACCTAGGTGGTGGTACCTTTGATATTTCAGTTATTGAGATTGCGGATGTCGATGGAGAAAAGCAATTTGAGGTGCTGGCGACCAATGGTGATACTTTCTTGGGTGGTGAGGACTTTGACTTACGTCTAATCGAATACTTGTCGTCAGAATTTAAAGTCGATAGCGGTGTTGATCTTGGTGGTGACCCGCTAGCGATGCAGCGACTAAAGGAAGCGGCTGAAAAAGCAAAAATTGAGCTATCTTCAAGTTCGCAAACCGAAGTTAACTTACCCTATATTACAGCGGATGCCTCAGGTCCTAAGCACCTTGTGGTTAAATTGACGCGCGCTAAATTAGAGTCATTGGTTGAGGATCTAGTAGAGCGCTCATTGGCTCCGCTTAAAATGGCCTTGAAAGATGCAGGCAAATCAGCCTCTGAGATTGACGAAGTTATCCTTGTAGGTGGTCAAACTCGTATGCCGCTTGTACAAGAAAAAGTAACAGAATTCTTTGGTAAAGAGCCGCGTAAAGATGTGAACCCTGATGAAGCAGTAGCTGTAGGTGCTTCCCTTCAAGGCGCAGTTCTTTCAGGTGATGTAACCGATGTACTATTGCTTGATGTAACGCCGCTTAGCCTAGGTATTGAGACCATGGGTGCAGTGGCTACTCCGGTCATTGAGAAAAACACTACAATTCCTACTAAGAAATCACAGGTATTCTCTACGGCTGATGATAATCAAACAGCAGTAACTATTCATGTTGTTCAGGGTGAGCGTAAACAGGCTGCACAGAATAAATCATTGGGTCGCTTTGATTTGGCAGATATACCGCCGGCACCGCGTGGAATGCCGCAGATTGAAGTTACCTTCGATATTGATGCCAATGGTATTTTGCATGTAAGTGCTAAAGATAAGGCTACAGGCAAAGAGCAGTCAATTATTATTAAGGCCTCTTCTGGTTTGTCCGATGAAGAAATTGATGCAATGGTAAAAGATGCTGAAGCCAATGCAGCAGAAGATAAGAAATTTGAAGAGTTAGTGCAGGCGCGCAACACGGCTGATGGTTTGGTTCACGCTGCAAAGAAAACTCTTGAAGAAGCGGGCGATAAAGCCTCTGATGAAGAAAAATCAGCCATTGAAGCAGCCATTGCTAAAGTTGAAGAAGTGGTTCAAGGGGACGATAAAGAAGCTATGGATGCTGCGGCTAAAGAGCTGTCAGAAGCGTCAGCAGTTCTTGCTCAAAAGCTTTATGCCGAGCAGCAGGCTGAGGCTGGATCAGCTGATGCTGGCGAACAGCCGGCGGATGATGCTATGGATGCTGAATTTGAAGAAGTGGATGATACACAGAAAGATAGTAAGTAAGAGTTAGGTTGATTGTGTAAGATCTCTAGGCGCGAAACTTGTTTCGCGCCTTTATTTATTTGATTTAGGAATAAAAAGCGAGCTATGGCAAAACGCGATTACTACGACGTGTTAGGAGTGGATAACTCTGCTTCTGATCAAGAGATTAAAAAGGCCTTTCGTCGCGTCGCGATGAAGCATCACCCTGACCGCAATCCCGACGATGACAGTGCGGGAGAAAAATTTAAAGAGGTGCAAGAGGCCTACGAGATTTTAGGTGATGGCGATAAGAAAGCGGCCTACGACCGTTTTGGCCACGCAGGTGTTGATGGAAATTCTGGTGGCGGTGGCGGTTTTGATGGTGGTGGCTTTGGCGACGCGTTTGGAGATGTGTTTGGCGATATTTTTGGCGGTGGCGGCAGACGTTCTGGGCCCGCTAGAGGAGCAGATCTACGCTATGATTTGCAGTTAGATCTAGAAGATGCAGTCAAGGGTAAGACGATAAAAATTGACGTGCCAAGTTCAGTCTACTGTAGCCCCTGTGGAGGATCGGGAGCGCGACCGGGATCATCACCTGTAACCTGCGAAACCTGTGGTGGTGTGGGTCAGGTTCGCATGTCTCAAGGGTTTTTCTCAGTTCAGCAAACCTGCCCTCAGTGCAGAGGTCAGGGTCAAATGATTGTTGATCCCTGTGGTGATTGCCGCGGCCGTGGTGTTAAAGAAGAAAACAAAAAATTATCTGTCAAAATTCCAGCGGGAGTGGATACTGGTGATCGTATTCGGCTTGGAGGAAAAGGAGAAGCGGGTCCAAATGGTGGCCCTGTAGGTGATCTTTATGTTCAGGTGCATGTTCGAGAGCACTCAATTTTTGTGCGTGATGGAAGTCATCTACACTGCGAGGTGCCTATTAGTTTTGCTCAGGCAGCCTTGGGTGGTGTGCTGGAAGTTCCCACATTAAGTGGTAAGGTGAAGTTAAAAATTCCTGCTGAGACTCAGAGTGGAAAATTATTTCGTTTGCGCGGCAAGGGTGTGGCACCGGTTCGTGGTGGTGGTACTGGCGATCTTTTATGTCGAGTGGTTTTAGAAACGCCAGTGAATCTAAGTGATGAACAGCGTGAATTGCTGACAAACTTTGATAAAAGCCTAATGGGTAAAGGAAAGCACTCCCCAAGAACTTCAAGATGGTTTGATGGTGTGAAAAAATTCTTCGATAATCTTACCGGTTAAAGGTAGAGTTACCCTAATACATAAAATTATGGAAATTAAAATGATCAATATAGCCATAACAGGAGCGGGCGGTCGTATGGGGAAGGCCTTAATAGAGGCAGTTTCGCAGACGGATGGCTTGCAGCTTAGTGCTGCGGTTGAGCGACCAGACAGTACCTTGGTGGGCGTGGATTCCGGTGAGTTAGCAGGAATAGGTCGCAATGAAGTAAAGGTTGTGGGCTCGCTAAAAGAAATTATTGCTCAGTTTGATGTGTTAATTGATTTTAGTACGCCTATAGCTACTGCTAATAATATTGAACTCTGTGCTCAGTATGGCAAGAAAATTGTTGTGGGCACTACAGGATTTGATGATCAGCAGTTAGAAAAAGTTGATAAGGCCAGTCAAAAAATTGCAGTATGTGTGGCGTCAAATTATGCAACTGGGGTAAATCTTTGTTTTAAGCTTGCTGAATTGGCAGCTACTATCTTGGGTGATGATGTGGATATTGAAATATCTGAAACGCACCATCGGCACAAGGTAGATGCACCCTCAGGAACTGCGCTATCTCTTGGTCAATCAGTGGCAGGGGCTCTTAATCGAGATCTTAAAGAGGTCGCCGTTTATGGTCGGGAAGGTCAAACCGGTGCTAGAGACCGTAAAACCATAGGTTTCGCGACCCAGCGTGCTGGTGATGTTGTGGGTGATCATACGGTTCTGTTTGCAGCTGAGGGGGAACGTGTTGAGATTACTCATAAGGCGTCTAGTCGTATGGCATTTGCACGCGGAGCTTTGCGTGCCGCAAAGTGGTTGCATAGCAAGCAAACGGGCCTTCACAGCATGCAGGATGTATTAAGCTTAAATTTGTAGGCTTACACATATAATTTAAATCTAACTTTAGATAAAATAACTTCATCAAAGATGGACAAGATAGGTGTGGTTGCCATAAAATACATCCTCAGAAACGTCGATAACCGACGGCACTGGTTCGAGAGGTTGCTATTCTGAAAATTTCTATTGAAGCGAGATGAGACAAAGAGTCCCATCTCGTTTTTTTGCAAATATTCAAAGTACATTTCTGTTGAACCCCATCAGAATAGACTCATTATAAATTAGGAGGTTGTGTGAATTCCCAGATCAATCGGGAGGCCGTTCTTGCGCTCGCAGATGGAACAATTTTCAGGGGAACTGCTATTGGAGCGGTTGGTCAATCTGTTGGTGAAGTGGTATTTAATACCGCTCTTACGGGTTATCAGGAAATTCTCACAGATCCTTCTTATGCCAATCAAATAGTTACTCTCACTTATCCTCATATAGGTAATGTGGGTGTCAATGAAGAAGATGCTGAGTCCAGCCAAGTTTGGGCGGCAGGTCTTGTTATCCGTGATTTGCCATTACTAGCCTCTAATTTTCGAAGTGAACAAAGTCTAGACCAATATCTATGCGATCGTGGAATCGTTGGAATTGCAGATATAGACACTAGAAAACTTACCCGAATCCTGCGTGAAACCGGTTCGCAAAGTGGCTGTATTATGGTGGACGATATTGATGAACAGGCGTCTCTAGACGCGGCTAAGCAATTTCCAGGTCTTAAGGGAATGGATCTTGCAAAACAGGTCACCACTTCAGAATCCTATCAATGGCAGCAGAAAAGCTGGGAGCTTGGCGTAGGTTACCAAAAGGCCTCTGAAACCAAGTTCAAAGTAGTTGCCTATGATTTTGGCGTTAAGCAAAATATTTTACGAATGCTCGTTGATCGAGGCTGTGATCTAACCGTTGTTCCAGCTCAGACTCCTGCTAGCGAAGTATTGGCTATGAATCCTGATGGCGTATTTCTTTCCAATGGGCCTGGCGATCCAGAGCCCTGTGATTATGCTATTCAAGCAATTAGTGAAATTTTACAAACAGATACCCCAATTTTTGGAATCTGTTTAGGACACCAGTTATTGGCTTTGGCCTCTGGTGCAAAAACTGGAAAGATGAAGTTTGGTCATCATGGTGCCAATCATCCGGTAGAAGATATTGTAAGTAAGATTGTTATGATCACGAGTCAAAACCACGGCTTTGCAGTGCTAGAAGATGAATTGCCAAGCTGCCTAGAAGCGACCCATCGATCCTTGTTTGATGGGTCATTACAAGGCATTCACCGCACAGATAAGCCTGCATTTAGTTTTCAGGGTCACCCTGAAGCAAGTCCTGGCCCCCATGATGCGGCACCATTATTTGATCACTTTTTAGAATTGATGGAGGCTAGACGTTAAGCGTCTTGACTGAGTAGCGACCCTATGCCAAAAAGAACAGATATTAAAAGCATTCTAATTATCGGAGCAGGCCCGATTGTAATTGGTCAGGCCTGTGAGTTTGATTATTCTGGTGCTCAAGCCTGTAAGGCTTTAAGAGAAGAAGGCTACAGAGTTATCTTAGTTAACTCCAATCCAGCCACTATTATGACTGATCCAGCCATGGCTGATGCTACTTACATTGAGCCAGTTGAATGGCGCACTGTAGCGAAAATTATTGAGAAAGAACGACCAGATGTACTGTTGCCCACCATGGGTGGCCAAACAGCTCTAAATTGTGCGCTAGATCTTGCCAAGCATGGTGTTCTTGATAAATTTAATGTCGAGATGATTGGCGCTAACGCAGATGCTATTGATAAAGCTGAAGATCGCGAACGTTTTGATAAGGCAATGAAGGCTATTGGTTTGGATACACCAAACTCAGGTATAGCTCATAGTTTAGAAGAAGCCTATCAGGTAGCCGATCGGTTTGGTTTTCCCTGTGTTATTCGTCCATCATTTACTATGGGTGGATCAGGTGGTGGTATCGCCTATAACCGTGAAGAGTTTGAACAAATATGTCTGCGCGGTCTTGACCTTTCGCCTACTAATGAGCTTCTTATTGATGAATCTCTTATTGGTTGGAAAGAGTTCGAGATGGAAGTGGTTAGAGATAGAAATGATAACTGTATCATTATTTGCGCAATTGAAAATTTAGACCCTATGGGTATCCATACAGGTGATTCGATCACTGTTGCACCGGCGCAAACATTAACTGATAAAGAATATCAGATTATGCGTAATGCCTCAGTTGCCGTATTACGTGAAATTGGTGTTGAGACTGGCGGGTCGAATGTTCAGTTTGCCGTAAACCCTGAGGATGGCCGTCTTATTGTTATTGAGATGAATCCTCGGGTGTCTCGTTCCTCTGCACTGGCATCCAAGGCCACAGGTTTCCCCATTGCTAAGGTTGCTGCAAAGCTTGCTATTGGGTATACCTTAGATGAACTACAAAACGAAATTACCGGTGGGGCAACGCCAGCTTCTTTTGAGCCCAGTATCGACTATGTGGTTACGAAAGTGCCTCGTTTTGCTTTTGAGAAATTCAGTCAAGCCAGTCAAAAGCTTACTACACAGATGAAATCTGTGGGTGAGGTTATGGCTATAGGTCGTACTTTCCAGGAATCGATGCAAAAAGCATTACGTGGTTTAGAGACTGGAGCGGCAGGCTTTGATCCTATTTTAGATTTTTCGGATGATAACTCTTCCAGCGCTCTCAATAACCAGCTTGCAGAAGCAGGTCCGGAGCGTATTTGGTATGTGGCCGATGGTTTTCGTGCCGGTATGACGATTGAGGAAATGTTTGAGATTACCAAAATTGATCCATGGTTCTTGGTTCAGATAGAAGACCTAATTAAAGATGAGCAAAATTTGCAGGGCACTGCTATTGCTGAGATTGATAAATTAAGACTCTACAAACTCAAGCGAAAGGGCTTTTCAGATAAGCGGCTTGGCGATATTTTGGGTTGTGGCGAGCAGGCATTGCGCGACTATCGCCATCAATTAGACATTCATCCGGTGTATAAGCGGGTTGATACCTGTGCCGCTGAGTTTTCCACAGATACAGCTTATATGTACTCGACCTACGAGGAAGAGTGCGAGGCTCAGCCAAGTGACCGCGAGAAAATCCTAGTATTGGGTGGCGGCCCCAACAGAATTGGTCAGGGTATAGAATTTGACTATTGTTGTGTCCATGCAGCATTAGCTATGCGCGAAGATGGCTACGAAACCATTATGGTTAACTGTAATCCAGAGACAGTATCTACAGATTATGATACTTCGGATCGGTTGTTCTTTGAGCCAGTAACGCTTGAAGATGTTTTAGAGATCGTGCGTGTAGAAAAACCCAAAGGAGTGATTGTGCAGTTTGGTGGCCAAACGCCCCTAAAACTTGCGCGAGCTTTGGAAGCACAGGGTGTTCCCATTGTAGGTACTACGCCTGATGCTATTGATAAAGCAGAAGATCGCGAACGATTCCAAAAAATGATCGAAAAGCTAGGCCTAACTCAGCCAACTAATGCTACGGCTCGAAGTGCTGAAGATGCCGTGATTCTGGCTAAAAAAATTGGCTATCCATTAGTGGTTCGTCCTTCTTATGTGTTGGGTGGTCGAGCGATGGAGATTGTCTATAAAGAAGACGAGTTACGTCACTACATGCAAACGGCTGTGCAGGTATCTGAGGATTCTCCGGTACTGCTAGATTTCTTTCTTCCCAGCGCAATTGAAGTGGACGTGGATGCAGTTAGTGATGGTGATCAAGTAGTTATTGGTGCCATTATGCAGCATATTGAACAGGCGGGAATTCACTCAGGTGATTCGGCTTGTTCGCTTCCTCCTTACAGTCTTAGTGATGATATTCAAGATCAGATGCGTGAAGTCTGCAAAAAAATGGCCCGTGAACTGGGTGTACGCGGTTTAATGAATGTACAGCTAGCGTTGCAAGACGGTAAAATTTACGTTATCGAAGTTAACCCTCGCGCCTCCAGAACAGTTCCTTTTGTATCTAAATGTATAGGCACCTCTTTAGCTAAAGTAGCTGCTCGCTGTATGGTGGGGCAAAGTCTAGCCTCTCAAGGCTTTACTAAAGAGATTGTGCCGCCTTATTACAGTGTAAAAGAAGCGGTGTTCCCGTTTAACAAATTCCCCGGCATAGACCCAATTCTTGGGCCAGAAATGAAGTCTACCGGCGAAGTAATGGGCGTTGGTGAAACCTTTGCCGAAGCCTATGGCAAGGCGGAATTGGGCGCCAGCGATGAAATTCCTGCAAAGGGCACCGCCTTTATTAGTGTTCGCGATAGAGATAAAAGCCAGGTGTCCGAATTAGCCAAAAACCTCTTGGATCTGGGCTTTAAATTGGTAGCTACCACAGGTACAGCCAAGATTATAAATGATGCAGGTTTAGAGGTGCAGTTAGTCAACAAGGTGCAAGAGGGTAGGCCGCATATTGTTGATATGATTAAAAGTGATAAAATACATCTTATTATTAATACCACAGAGGGTCGCAAAGCTATCTCTGATTCAAGCGCAATTCGCTCTAGTGCAGAGCAACATCAAGTTTACTATACTACAACGATGGCTGGCGGCAGTGCAGTATGTGAGGCACTCATGTTCGCTGGTGATATTCAGGTCAGAGATCTGCAAACGCTTCACAAGGCAATTAGTTAATGCAAAAAATTCCAATGACAGTAGAAGGCGAAGCTGCTCTTCGTATTGAGCTTGAAAAGCTCAAAAGGGAAGATCGTCCAACAGTTATTCAGGCTATTGCTGAAGCAAGAGAGCATGGCGATTTAAAAGAAAATGCTGAGTATCATGCAGCAAGAGAGCAGCAGGGTTTTATTGAAGGACGTATTCAAGATATTGAATCAAAACTCTCACTTTGCCAGATCATAAATATTTCACAGATACCTCAGGGTGACCGAGTTATTTTTGGCTCAACTGTGACCATTATTAAAACTGAAACAGAAGAAAAGCTTCGTTATCGTATTGTTGGTGATGATGAAGCTGATGTTAAAGCTGGAAAGATTTCATACCAATCGCCAATAGCACGCGCCTTAATTAGCAAAGAGATAGGTGATGTTGTAAACGTGGTTACACCCGGCGGTGAAGTTGAGTATGAAATTGATGATGTGACATACGCAAGTTAAGTTATCAATTTAACGTCTAAGTACACTTAGCGATTCAATAAAAATAACATCAGTGCCTTTTGTGCATGTAAGCGATTTTCTGCTTCATCCCAAACTACAGAAATCGCCTTATCTTCTAGTAATTCCGCTGAAACTTCCTCGCCTCTATGGGCAGGAAGGCAGTGCATAAAGAGTGCTTGATCAGCACACTTAGCCATTAAATCATGATTTACCTGAAAGCCCGCAAAATGCTCAAGTCGAGTGTTTTGCTCGGCTTCCTGCCCCATGGATGCAAAGACATCAGTGGTCACAAGGTTTGCATTAGCTACGGCTGTAGAAAGGTCATTCGTTACCCTTATACGATTCCCTGCTTTTTCAACTATATCTGTGTCGGGCTCATAGCCCTTAGGGCAGGCAATACGCAACTGAAAATCAAATTGCATAGCCGCATTAATCCATGAGTGGCACATATTGTTGCCATCGCCAATCCAGGCTACAGTTTTACCCTGAATCGATCCGCGATGTTCAACATAGGTTTGAACATCAGCTAAAAGCTGGCAGGGGTGGTAGCTATCGGTTAAGGCGTTAATCACCGGTACATCAGAATATTCAGCAAAACGCTCAATTTTGTCATGACCAAAGGTTCTAATCATAATAATATCTGCCATGCGCGAGATGACTCGTGCCGAATCTTCAATGGGCTCGCCGCGACCTAGCTGAGTATCTGTGGGAGATAGAAATAATGCACTTCCACCTAGCTGCGCCATCCCCGCTTCAAACGAAACTCGGGTTCGCGTAGATGATTTCTCAAAAATCATCGCTAATACCTTGCCAGCCAAAACAGGTTGCTGTTGATTTTCACGGTGAGCCTTCTTTAGGGCTATCGCCGAATCAATGACCTGGTTAAGTTCATTTTGGGAAAGATCATGCAGGGTAAGAAAATGTCTAACAGCCATCTATTTAAATCCTATTGGAAGTCTCTAATTAGGGGGGCCAATATGCTCACAACGTGTTGAGCTTCTTGGTCGGTCATAATCATTGGTGGTAATAGTCTAATTACCGAATCAGCGGTCACATTTATTACCAGGCCATTGTTGAGTGCTTCAGTGTACAAAGATTTACAGGGTTTGGTTAATTCAATACCAATCATACATCCGCGGCCACGAATTTCTTTGACGTGCTCAACATCCTTGAGCTGCGTTGCCAGCCCTTGCATTATAATATCGCCAACCATAGTTGCTCTATCATAAAGATTGCCTGTTTCGATTAATTCAACAACTTTTAGCGCCACAGCACAGGCTAGTGGATTTCCTCCAAAGGTTGAACCATGGTTGCCTGGCTGCATTAAATGAGAAGCATCGCCATAGGCTAGACAGGCGCCAATGGGCATGCCATTGCCTAAACCCTTAGCGGTAGTAACTATGTCTGGCTGAACACTATAATGTTGGAAATAAAAATACTTGCCTGTTCGCCCATTACCGGTTTGAACTTCATCAAACATCAGTAACCAACCAAGCTCATCACACAGTGATCTTAATTGCTGAAAGTAATCTGAGTCAGCAAGGTGAATTCCACCCTCACCTTGAATAGGTTCAACAAACACCGCACAGATATCTGGATTATTATCCGCAATGGTTCTTAATGCCTTGATATCATTAAATGGCCCGCGTGCAAAGCCTCTGACTAGCGGTTCAAAACCCGCCTGTATTTTTCTGCTACCAGAAGCGGTCAGTGTGGCTAAGGTGCGACCATGAAACGCATCATCCATAACCAATACGGTAGGTAGCTTGATGCCTTTTTTATGGCCGTGTAAACGAGCAATTTTAATAGCGGCTTCGTTTGCCTCGGCACCTGAATTTGCGAAAAATACGTTCGACATGCCCGAGATTTCGCAAAGTTTATTTGCCAGCAACTGTTGGTCTGGAATTGAAAAAAAGTTAGAGCAATGCATTAACTTTGATGCTTGCTCAGAAATAACTGAACTGAGCTCTGGGTGAGAGTGGCCAAGACCGCAGACTGCAATGCCTGAAAGTGCATCTAGGTATTTGTTACCCTGTGCATCCCAAAGCCACGGACCTTCACCGCGAATTAATGTCGCAGCTCTCTCGCCATAGGTATTCATTAGGGACTTATCGCCCATAATTACTCTCACTCACTTTTTTTGAAAAAAAAGAAAAAGGGCAGCGTTGCTACCCTTAACAGGAACTAATTATAGAAACATTTAACAGGCTCCGCAATTGTTAGCACAGCAGGGTTTAGTGATGCACAAATTTTTAAGGTAAATAAATACCGCCAAACCACGAAACAGGTTAAAATGGTCGTAACTTACATTAATCGAAATAGGGCTCTTATTAATGGATATAATGGAAACAATACGGGATCAGGTAGAAAGTAATTCAGTGCTACTCTACATGAAAGGATCACCTAACCAACCACAATGTGGTTTTTCAGCGCGCACAGTTCAGGCCCTTATGGCTTGCGGCCATCGCTTTGCCTATGTAGATGTGCTTTCAAATCCAGAGATAAGATCTAATTTACCGATTTATGGCAACTGGCCTACCTTTCCACAACTATGGGTTGCAGGGGAGCTAGTAGGTGGCTGCGATATTATCACTGAGATGCATGAAAAAGGTGAGCTCAAGCCTTTAATCGATGAAAATATTGGCGATCAGGCTCAGGGAGAATAGTAAAAAAATGCTCGGTGATCCTAATCATCGAGCGTTTTTTTATATCAAGAATTGTCTTGGGCAATTGGTAGGTTTAAATTAAGCTGCCTTGATAAAGTAAAATTTCCGCCATAGTCTTAACCCCACTGCTAGTGATAGTATCCACACAAATAATTCTATCCAATTGGGGTTGCTGTTGTACCCCAAAAAGCCCTTCAAAAATACGCCAATATGACCCTTGTCATGTAATAAATGGGTGTATTTCCCCTTGCCATGCAGGTTGTAAGAGTAAAAAGCAGGGTTAACAGAGTCGCTTAATTCAGCCACTGGCTTAAGAATATTATAGGGTCGTGCAATGTCCTGTTTAGACTCAAGGCCGATCTTTTGAAGATGATTACCCTTTACAAAGAATTCTTCAATTTCATGGGTACCATAGGTCATCATGCCTGAGGCGAAAATAACTAAGAGTAAGCTGGTGACACGAAAAAAAGATTTAAGCTGCACGCGACGCCCCCGCACAACAATTGCATAGCCAATAGCAACTGCAAGAACCAATCCAGACATAAAGCCCACATATGAAAACGACTCGGTCATTGAGAAACTACCCATTAGGAAGATGGCAGTTTCAAAGCCTTCTCTAAAGATTGCAAAGAATACAATTAGAAATATACCCCAGCCCGCATTCTCTGCTGCTTGGTTTGCTTCATCTTTTAATGTGGCGGAAGCTCCCACCTGTTTGGACAGCCAAAAAATTACATAAAAAATGAGTCCGGCAGTAGCAATCATAGCAACTCCTTCAAACAATGCTTCAATGGAGGCGTTGCCAATAGTGCTTTTGACTCGAACTAGTAATGTACCTGCAATTACACTTGCAATAATGGCGCTAATAACGCCTAACCATAACTGTCGAATTTCTCTTTTCAATCCCTGTTTTACCAAAAGAGTGAAAATGATTCCAACAATTAGAGAAGCCTCAAGGCTTTCACGGAACATAATGATAAATTCGTTCATAGTAGTTTTCTCAAATTTTAGTTAAATATGTTGATTGTAAGTAAAGAATAGATCACTTTAAGGCTGTAAAATGCTACAGAATGTCCCTCTTTAATGCAAATAATTATCATTACGAGTTGTGGATAAAAATAGATTAAAGTCCAAGTTAGTCTGTTGAGCTAAACCTTCCCTGCTAAAAATAATTTGTTTGTTGCATAAATATAGTGCAAATAATAATGATAATGATTATCATTATGCAAATAAGATTAAGTATGAAGTTTTTCATTATTTAATCAGATATTTAATAATCTATTATCAAAGGGAAAAATATGCCTGTTTCATCTATTTTATCTAAATACCTAGCAATTATTTTGCTTTCCGTACTTGTTGCCTGTGGTGGCGGATCATCTGATATTACTCCAGCTGATACTGATAACGACGGTGTCGCCGACGCTATTGATAACTGTATTGATGAGCCTAATGCCGATCAAGTAGATACCGATGTCAATGATCAGGGTGATGCTTGTGATGCAATGCCTACTGTGTATAACTTCAAAAATTCATATTATACAGCTAATGCAGACTCGGTTAGTTATACCGGTCAGGTTGCACGTCAGTTATTGATCAGCGGTATGGTTGATTATATGGAAACTATGACTGAGTCAAGTGAAGCAAAAGAAACCTTTAAGGATGGTTTAGACTTCTATATGAATGGCGATGGTGCAGATGAAGTAGCAACGGGTTTCATTTTAAAAAACGGTAATGCTGATGGTAGCGATATTGCTAATGCAGCAACCTATGGTGCAGTTTCCTCAGGCAAAAACCTCGACGGCAAAATTGCCGGTGGTAATGGTGAAGGTGGCGGTGAGACCTCTAAACTTATTGGTGATGAGTTCTTCGGCTGGTCCGAAGAATTAAATGCAGATGACACCCCCATTGTTCTTGTTGATAAATGGATCGAAGAATTAGCTCAGCAGGCATCAAATGGTACTAGTGTCCTGGTTGATACAGTTAACGGAAAAGTGACACTTGATAGTGTTCATTATGACGAGCAGGGTCGTAATCAACGCCAGTTACTTCAAAAATTCTTGATGGGTGCGGTATCTTTCTCTCAGGGGACCAATGATTACTTCCAGGCTGATTGGGCTGTTCAAGTGGGTGCTCGAGAAGGCGCCAAAAATTACACTGAGGCAGAGCATAACTTCGACGAAGCCTTTGGTTACTATGGTGCTGCTCGCGACAATAATGACTACGAAGATGAGGAAGCGAGAGCCAAGAACGGTCGCGATGATTGGAAAAACGGTTATCATGATACAGATGGCAATGGCTTAATTGATCCGCGTAGTGAATTTAACTTTGGGCATTCACAGAACTGCGCCAAGCGTGATTTTGGTACAGCTGATAATGCTAACCCTACGGATCTTTCTACTGAAGTGATGAACGCCTTTTTAGCCGGTCGTCAAATTATTAGTAATGCGTCTAATGCAGGTTTCATTACTGATGCTGAGTTAACAGCTTTGACTGGAAATATCAAAACTGCTGCAGTAACGTGGGAAAAATGTATAGCTGCCACTACTATCCATTATATTAATGATGTAACTGAAGATATGGGTAACTTTGTGGGTAACCAGTTTGCTAATGTTGATAATTTTACCGATTTGGGCAAGCACTGGTCTGAAATGAAAGGTTTTGCGCTAAGTTTGCAATTTAGCCCATTCTCACCTTTCCGTGACGCTGAAGTGACAGCTGTTGATCTTAATGATTTGAAAGGGTTATTAGCTGGTATGGGCGATGCCCCTGTATTAGCAACTGATACACAAGAGGTAATTGATGCGTATAGAGTGTTCCTTGCTAGTGCGCGAGATCTGCTGCAAGCAGCCTATAATTTTGATGCAGATAATGTGGCTAATTGGTAGCTCCCCATGTGCCTCGTTTGAGTGCATAATTTAGTGTAAAAGGCGGGGTCAACTTTGGTTGGCCCCTACTTTTTGAGAGAGAAAAAACATGTTTGATCTTAAAGGCTTTTGCGGTCTTTTTTTGCTGATCTTTTTAACAGGCTGTGTTGATCAATCACGAGATTTGGCGTCTCCCTATGCAATAGAAGAGGCTGTTGATAGTGATTTTGATCGCGGCACTCTAATGGCCAATTTGACTGATAATATTTTTATTCCAAATTATAAAAGTACTGCCGATCGTGCCGTTGATTTTGCAGAAGATTCTGGGGTTCTTGCACATTACTGTGGCGATTCAGATAATGCCAGTAAGCTAGACTCTGCTCAGGTAGCATGGCGCGAATTAATGGATAATGTTCAGCAAACTGAGATGCATGTAATTGGCCCTGCCCAGCGCAATGATTCAGATTTGCAAAAGAGAATACATTTTTATACTGGTGGCAGTTTAGCCGCCTGTGGTTTGGATCAGGCAGTTATTCAGTTTGATAAAAACTCTGATTTCACATTGACTAGCCGCGCCCTTAACCAGCGAGGTATGGGGGCAATCGAGTATCTATTATTTAACAATGATCTTAATCATTCATGCTCAAGCCAGGTTCTCACTACGGTTAATTGGAATGATTTACCTCAGTCTGATCGTAAAACTCAGCGCTGTAATCTAGCCCTAGCCTTAGCCAAAGATGTTGCTGAGGTTTCACAGTCAATTCATACTCAATGGACAGCAGCTGATGCACCCTATCGAACAGAATTTCTTAATGAAGCAAGTCGAGGTGATAATTTCCAGCAGATCACAGATGCACTTTTTTATATTGAAACCTATACAAAATCCAGCAAACTAGCTATTCCATTGGGGCTGGACCCTGATTGCAAGCAAATAACCTGTGTTAACCTAGTTGAGTCGCCATACAGTCAGACATCATTGCGCAATGTTAAGGTCAATGCCGAAGAGTTTTTACGTATTTTTAATGGTGGGGATGGTATGGGTTTTGATGACCTTATTACCGATGCAGGTTATAGCTATATTACTGATCGCTTTAAGACTCAATCCGCTAAAGTTATCAGTCAAATTCCAACCATTGATACTTCTCTTAGGGAGCAGGTGTTGGCAATCTCAACAACTCAGGATGAGACCGCCTGTACCAACGCCATGTCTAACCCAGAGGATTCCAGTGAGCTAGATGCCTGTAGCCTAACTGGGTTACTTAAGCGTATTACCGATGATTTAAAAATTGAATTTGTAGCGATTGTAAATGTACCTGTTCCTGGAAGAGTGCAATCTGATAATGATTAATTATATTAAAGTTGTCGGCGTCGCTTCTTTAGTATTGATGGCTTTAAACAACTGGAAAGTGGAAAAGAAACCGGTTTTGTCCGACATGATTTCAATATTAAAGCGCATTGGAAGCCGCAAACTCAGTTTGAGCAGTCATTTATCCTAAAGCTGGGTTATGCGGACGAAGATTCAAATGAGACCTATCTAGGTTTAACTGATTTAGATCTAGATACTCACCCAACCAAGCGTTATCCCGCTTCAGAGTTAGGCCGATTCGTATCTGATCACAGCCAGATTCATCTAAGTCATAGCATCGATTTAGCGAGTGATTTACAGATTAATACAAAAATTTACCTTAATCGATTTGATCGTGCATGGAATAAATTTGATGACTTTTTAGAGGGCCCAGATACACAGCTTGTTCTGCAAGCACCTAGTGAACACCTTGATGCTTATCATGTCATTACGGGCATACAAGATAGCTCTGAAAATGGTTTGGTTATTGACGTCACAGATAACGCTCGTGAATATGGTTCAGAAGGTTTACAGCTCGACTTTACTAAGCATAGGTTCATTTGAGCATGTACTAGACCTGGGTGTTCGTTACCATCAAGACTATGTTAACCGTAATCATCAGCAAAAAAGTTATCTAATGACAGGCGCAAGCTTGGTTGCAGACGGTATTGATCGGCCAGCTAAGGTTATTAATTATGCTCGATCCGATGCTTTAGCTATTTATCTGAGTGATAAGATTTCCAAGGGAGATTGGACTTTTACTGCGGGTGTCCGCCATGAAGATATAGCGGGTCAATTGCACAATAAGCAAACAGGCTCAAAATACTATAACAACCAGTATGTATTTGCGCCAGATTTGGGTGTTCACAGGAAAATTACTGATAACATCGGAATTTTGGCTGGCGTATATGTCGGATTCTCTCCGGCTGGGCCGGGTAATTCAGGCGCTGAAGCGGAAGAAAGTATCAATTTTGAATATGGATTTCGCTACGAAGCTGAGCAGCTATCGGCAGAAGTCATCGGATTCTATAGTGACTATGATAATTTGATTGGCCGTTGTCGAGCATCTGATGCTAACTGCGATGTAGGAGAGGAATTTAATGGCGGGCAGGTTGAGATTGGCGGTATCGAACTAAATGCACAGGCTCAGCTGCCTCTGAACGATGCGCTAGATTTTAATTCACAGCTGAGCTTCACTTACACAGAAACTGCATTTCAGACCGACCTTTTATCTGGCTTTTCTTAGTGGAATTTAGTTAAAAAGGGTGATGAACTCCCCTATATTCCGACATATGCAGGGCGCTGGCAGGTGGGTGTTGGCAGTGGCAACTGGTCTGTGGATGCTGCGTTAAAGTATCAGCATGAAATGCGAGAAACCCCTGGGGTTGGCAAGCTTCTTCCCGGCCAGCAAACTGAAAGCTTGGCTACTCTTGATCTATCATTTTTGTGGGTGAGCAGTGAAAATATTGATTTTAAATTAATGTTAAGAAATGCCACAGATGAATCAGCTATCGTTTCTCATAGGCCATTTGGTGCTAGGCCTAATCTTCCTAGAATGGTGCTAGGAGAAGTTAGGTATAGGCTATAGTGCAGATTGAATTATATGAACTTTTGTCAGCGCCAGCTGGCTTCTTCTTATACGCGGGTAAACGCGTTTATTGGGTATACCTTTTAAGCGCGCTGGCAATAGCCTCTCTTGTTGTGACAGTTCAATCTGGGAAGTTTAACTTTAAAGATCAGTTGGCTAGTTTTTTAGATTATAAATACTGGTTTGCACGTTCTAGTCATTGCGATTTCTTTCTAATGCTGGTGAATAGTTCACTGCGTATCTTATTACTGATTCCTCTTTTTGGTAGCCATTTGGCGCTTACCGTTTATGTGGGTTCTTTTTTACAAGACCATATGGACGATGGGCCTAATCTTGAGCTTAACTAGTTCCTAATTGCATTTATGTTCAGTTCTGTGTTCTTTTTAGTCGAAGACCTTAGCCGCTTTTTTTTGCATTATTGTATGCATAGATACAAATTTTTATGGCACTTTCATAAGACTCATCATAGCGCGACGGTTTTAACGTCCTTTACATTATTTAGGGTTCACCCTGTTGAGGGTGTGTTGTATTTCGCTCGGGGTCTACAAGTTTTCGGTGTGATTAGTGGGATATTTATCTGGCTATTTTCCGGTAAGCTGACCGCACTTCAGGTGCTGGGAGTGGATATGTTTAGGTTTTTATTTAATGTTTTTGCAGCTAATCTTCGCCACTCTCATATTTGGCTATCCTTTGGTAGGTTGGAGCGGTTTTTAGTAAGCCCAGCACAGCATCAACTTCATCATAGTGTTAATCATCGATATGTTAATCTCGGTAGTATTCTATCTATTTGGGATGGCGTAGTGGGTACAAGGGTTTTAGCGAATGAAAAGCATTCGAATGGTTGAAAATTGATACAATAACAACTATTCTCTTTCGAGAAATTTTTAACAAGTAACTTTTACCTTAGGAGTAAGCAATATGACTGTATTAGTAGGCAGGCCAGCCCCAGATTTTACGGCAGCTGCAGTAACTGGCGGTGGTGAGATTATCGATAACTTTAATTTGTCAGCTACCATTAAGGATAAAAAAGCGGTTATTTTCTTTTACCCCTTAGATTTTACCTTTGTATGCCCGTCAGAACTTATTGCTTTTGATCATCGCTACCAAGAATTCCTTGATCGTGGTGTTGAAGTAATTGGTGTTTCTATCGATTCGCAATTTTCTCACAATGCGTGGAGAAACACAGATATTAATGACGGTGGTATTGGCCAAGTAAAATATACATTGGTTGCAGACGTTAAACATGAAATTTGTCAGGCTTATGATGTTGAGCATCCGACTGATGGTGTTGCATTTCGTGGCTCTTTCCTAATTGACGAAGACGGTATGGTTAGACATCAGGTGGTTAATGACCTGCCATTAGGTCGTAATGTTGACGAGATGTTGCGTATGGTTGACGCGCTAGCGTTCCATCAGGATCATGGAGAAGTATGTCCTGCTGGCTGGAATAAAGGTGATAGCGGCATGAAGGATACAACAGAAGGTGTTGCTGCATACCTTACAGAGAACGCAGATAAGCTATAAGAAAGTTTAGTTTTACTGAAACCCCGCACTATTTTGTAGTGCGGGGTTTTTTAATGGGTTACAAAAAATTATTACTTTCTTGAAATTACATCCTGAATCACATCAAACCTATTTTTTCTACGATCCACTAAAAACCGTTTTAACACAGCTCCTACCACGGGAAACGCAAGCTGATTCCAGGGTATATCTTCCTCGTTAAATAAAGCCACTTCGCTAGACTCGGGGCTGGGTCCAAAATCATTAGTTGCTAGCTGTGCGCGATAGAAGACATAAACTTGATTGATATAAGGAATGTCATAGAGCGCATATAGAGTAGCATCGATTACCTTTGCCTTAGCTTCCTCAAAACATTCTCTTAGGGCGCCCTCAAGAGTCGATTCATCGTTTTCCAAAAAACCAGCAGGTAATGTCCAGCGGCCTAGTTGTGGCTCAATAGCCCGTTTGCATAATAATATTTTGTCATTGTACTCAGGCAATATTCCGACGATTACTAAGGGGTTTTGGTAGTGAATAGTACTGCAGTGAGTACAGATATAACGAAGCCTGTTATCGCCCTTAGGAATCTGCTGAGACACAGGATTGGCACAGTTTGAACAGAACTTCATAAAACCCTCAAGCTTATTTAAAATATAAGTATAATAAAACCATGCTAGAAAAAATAAAAAAGCAGTTGGAACATTATACTCTCGAATCCGTGAGTGCGTCGGCACAAAATGATGTACCCCTTGCGGCTGTGATGCTGCTATTGCATGGTGATCCAGAGGACCCCCAAATTATTCTTACTCAAAGGGCAAAGCACCTTACCAGCCATGCAGGTGAAGTTGCGTTTCCCGGCGGCATGAAGGAAAACATCGACAACGACCTCCTAGCCACTGCTTTACGTGAGACACAGGAAGAAATTAGTCTATCATCGGGTAACATTAAAGTTTTGGGTAAGTTGCCCAGCGACTCTCCCCGTTTAAGTATGATACGGGTAACCCCATTTATGGGATGGGTAGATTCGCTTCACAGCTTAAGTCCTGATCCTTCTGAGATAGCTTCCGTTTTTAATTTCCCATTAAGTTTTTTATTAGATATTAATCATTATCAATATTTTGAGTTTGAAGAAGGAAAAATTCGATTGCCCTACGTAGAGTATCAGGATTACAAGATTTGGGGGTTCACACTGAAGGTTATGGTCGATATGCTCAACCACACCTTAGATGCGCAGATAAAACTGTGTTTACCCACTAAAAGCGAACTAAAGCAATTAGGTTATCAATAATGGAAAAACCTATTTCACCCTGCATTTCACTTTGTCGTCTTAATGAGCAGCAAATCTGTGTAGGCTGTTATCGAACAAGCGAAGAAATTCGCAACTGGATTTATTTTGACGATGACCAGCGTCAGACAGTTATAAAAAATTGTTCAGAGAGGGCGATAAAAAAATCTTAGGTTTATTGTCTTGAGAGATTTCTTGTTCCCGCAGGTGGGTGACTGCAACCTTCTTAATCCTTGTGCCATTAATCTCTATGGTTTCAAAATTATAACCATATAATGTAAAGCTAACATTGCCATCCGGAATACTTTCTAGCTGCTCAAGAATCAAGCCATTTACTGTTTTTGGGCCGTCGAGTGGTAAGTCCCAATGGGTGGCCTTGTTGATTTCTCGAATGGTTGCAGTGCCATCAATTAAGAAGCTGCCATTTTTTTGAGCAACCACTTCTTGTACTTTGTCAGCTTCATTCGTAGTGAAATCGCCCACAATTTCTTCAAGAATATCCTCAAGGGTGACTAGGCCCTGTACCTCACCATATTCGTCGACCACAACGGCAAAACGGCTTCGCATTTTTTTAAAATTAAGAAGCTGGGTGGTGAGTTTGGTGCTTTCTGGAATAAAGTAAGCCTCATCAGTAAAGCGTTTAATAGCCTTGTGGCTAATAGTTTCAGCACGCAATAAATGGTTTGCCTTTCGTACGTGAAATATACCGATAATATTATTGATATCACCAGAGTAAACTGGCTGTCTAGTGTATTCACAGGAAAGAATTTGCTCCATTAACACCTCGATACTGTCCTCAAGATCTAGCCCGCTGACTTCATTTCGTGGAATCATAATATCCTCTACTGTCATATTGTCGAGGTCCAAAACAGCGCGCAGCATACCCTGATTGCTGTCGGAGATTTTATGCCCAGAAAGATCTACCAGAGACTTTAATTCCTCTGAATCAAGGCTATCGTCACGATTTTTATTGGGGTCAAAACCCAGCATGCCGACAAAGGTATTGGTTAGTTTATTGATTGACCATACCAGAGGGGTTAGAAGCTGTAGAAGAGGCTTCAAAATATGGCTAGCCTTAAAGGCAAACCATTCAGGATTTTGCGCTGCAATAGTTTTTGGTGTCACCTCAGAAAAAACCAGCACCAAAATAGTTAATGTTGCAGTAGCAACCCAAGGTGCGGCTGCCTCTCCTACATAATGAATTGCAAGCATGTTGGCAATAATTGCAGCAAAAATATTGACTGCGTTATTGCCAATCAAAATCAAGCCGATTAGGCGATCAGGCATAGCAAGAAGCTTAGCGGCGCGTCGAGCCCCTGCGCTTTTCTTGCGTTGATGACGAAGTCGATAGGGGTTAAGCGACATCATGCTGGTTTCTGATCCGGAAAAAAATGCGGACAGAACCAGAAGGGAAAACAGGATGCACCAGAGAATCAGTGGGTGTGAACCGTCCAAAAAATAAATGCCTCTAAGCTTTAGCGAACAATATGTTGAATGAGAATTTTAAATTAAGCAACTCAATTTAGTTAATTTAGTATGAATTCGATCACAAACTTACTGCCTAGATAGCCTAGCAGAATCGCTGAAAAACCAACCCAGGTCCAATTTATGGCTCTATGCCCCCGCCAACCGTAGTAATGTCGGCCAAAAAGAAGCACAGCATAGACCAGCCAAGCGACGATACTAAAGGTTACCTTGTGAATTAACTGCTGGGCAAAGAAGTCATCGTAGACATAAAAGCCAGTCAATAATGATACTGTTAGTAATATTTGCCCCACCCAGATAAGCTCAAAAAGCAGCCGCTCCATAGTCTCAAGAGCTGGCAATGTTTTCATTAGGGGGTTTTGATGCTTATGCTTGAGTTGCCAATTTTGATAGCCAACCAACAGTGCTTGCAGGGCGGCTATGGCCAAAAAGCTGTAAGCGAGAATAGACGTTAAAATATGTGCTTGCAGGCTGTAGGGTATAACGGTGGTTGATTTAGTGCTTATACTTAATAGCGCTGAGACAAGTGCCGCTACCGAAATTGGAAACAGTGCGAGATAAAAGCCATTAATCGGTTCTCGTAAGCTGCTTAGAAACACTAGACTATTAATGACCAATGCGAGCAGTGCTAGAATTTTAAGCAGGCTCAAATCTAAGCCGCCATTAATAAATATTAGCTGGTATGTCGCAAAGCCATGAAGCGTGATAGCTGCAACCGTAAGAACTTTTACAGCCGCGCTATTTAAGCGGCGCCTATTAGAAAGTTCAAGCCCATAAGCTACCCACCCTAAAAGATAGAGTGCAATAGCGCTTGTGCCTAAGAATGCCGTGGTCATATTTATATCCGCGATTAATTAAAACTAAGTTTGGCATATTAACTGTTACAGGTGAAGTATGTAGCTTAATTGCTGATATAATGTTTCTTTTTTTTATCCAAGATTTAGGCGCATTATCAATGGCAATGTTTGAAAACCTCAGTGATCGCCTTTCTCAGAGTCTAAAGAAGATCTCTGGGAAAGCCAGTCTCAGCGAAAATAATATCCAGGACACACTTCGCGATGTTCGCAAAGCGCTTCTCGAAGCAGATGTTGCGCTTCCAGTCGTTAAAGATTTTGTCGAGCTTGTAAAAAAGCGAGCAGTAGGAGCTGAAGTTAGTAGCAGCCTTAATCCAGGTCAGCAGTTTCTAAAGATTGTACAAACTGAATTAGAATCTGTAATGGGGGAAAAGAATGAATCCCTTAATCTAAATGCTCAGCCTCCTGCCATTATTTTAATGGCAGGCCTTCAGGGTGCGGGTAAAACTACATCTGTTGCTAAGCTCTCGCGTTTTTTGAGTGAGCGTGAAAAGAAAAAGGTGATGGTGGTCTCAGCAGATGTATACCGTCCTGCAGCCATAGAACAATTAAAAACCTTAGCGTCAGAGGTGGGTGCAGAATTTTTCTCCAGCTCAGAAGATCAGCGCCCTATAGATATTGTAAACCAAGCTATAAAAGCGGCCAAAACCAAATTTATTGATGTATTAATCGTTGATACGGCGGGTCGGCTTGCAATTGACGTAGAGATGATGGATGAAATAAAAGAGATTCATCATGTCTCGAAGCCGGTGGAAACACTCTTTGTAATTGACGCGATGATGGGTCAAGATGCGGTTAATACTGCCAAAGCATTTAATGAAGCACTTCCTCTTACGGGCGTTATCCTAACTAAGGTTGATGGTGATGCGCGAGGCGGCGCTGCACTTTCTGTACGCCATGTTACGGGTAAGCCAATTAAATTCTTAGGCGTGGGTGAAAAAACTGATGCCCTAGAGCCATTTCACCCAGAGAGAATAGCTTCTCGCATACTGGGCATGGGTGATGTGCTTAGTCTTATTGAAGATGTTGAGCGCAAAGTCGATAAGAAAAAAGCTGAAAAATTTGCTAAAAAAGTAGCCAAGGGCAAGCGATTTGATCTAGAAGATTTGCGAGAGCAACTTCAACAAATGAAGCAGCTTGGCGGCATGGAAGGGTTAATGGATAAGCTTCCAGGCATGGGTAATATGGCCCAAATGACTCAGCAAAAAGATATGGCAGGCCAGTTTGGAAAAATGGAATATATTATTGATTCGATGACACCCAAAGAGCGCTCTAATCCGGATATTCTTAATGGGTCGCGTAAAAGACGTATTACCCAAGGCTCAGGTACCACCATTCAAGACTTAAATCGTCTTCTCAAGCAACACAAGCAGATGGGTAAGATGATGAAAAAAATGAAGGGCAAGGGAATGCAAAATATGATGCGTGGGCTAGGTGGCGGTATGCCGCCTGGCGGAGGGCTTCCTCCGGGGGGTTTTCCAAAGTTGTAATACACTGGATATGCTAGCAAATTTGACGAAAAAAGCTTATCAAATAAAGTAGTTTCCTTTCAGTATCATTTGGCGTAATATACCGCGCCTTTCTTGGGGTCCTGCGGTTATTGTATGGCGGGGCATAAAAGCAAGATTTAACAGACAAAATTGGGCAATAACTGTCCACAAATAGGGTATCAGTAAATGGTAACAATTAGATTGGCTCGCGGTGGTTCTAAGAAACGTCCTTTCTTTCATATAACAGTATCTGATTCACGTAAAGCACGTGACGCACGTTATATTGAGCGCATTGGATTCTTTAATCCTATCGCACGTGGTGGCGAAGAACGTTTACGTATTGACCTAGATCGAGCAACTTACTGGCAGGGCCAGGGTGCGCAGGTTAGTGATCGCGTTTCAGCGCTTCTTAAAGAGGCTGCTAAACTAGCAGCTTAAGAGGACTGTATCCTGTGAGCAATCTTGACATTGTTCAGGGAACACTCGTTATCGGGCGAATTTCTGGCGTTTTTGGTGTGCGCGGTTGGGTGAAAATAATGTCTTTCACAGAACAACCCAGCAACATCTTTGACTACCAACCATGGTTAGTAGAGTCAGAAGGAAGCCTAGTATCCATTCAGGTTGATGAATGGAAAAGCCATGGTGATGGCTTAGTTGCTCGCTTTAATGGCATAGATGATCGTGATGTTGCTCGTAGTTGGTGTCTTAAAGATATTAGCGTCAAAACAGCATTACTTCCAGATTTGAATGAGAGTGATTTCTACTGGCATCAGCTTGAAGGCCTAGTGGTTTATAATCATTATGGAAATAATGAGCAAAGGCTTGGGGTGGTAACTACAATGCTGGAAACCGGCGCTAATGACGTAATCGTCGTTACTGGAGATGCTGAAAGCATCGATCGGCAAGAACGTTTAATACCTTATTCTGAGCAGTATGTAATAAAAATTGATCTAGGTTTGCAACGTATTGATGTAACCTGGGATCCCGATTTTTAATCAATCGGTAATGATGACGGAGGTCTGGTTATGAAAATAGCATTGATTACTCTGTTTCCAGAAATGTTTAAAGCGTTGACTGACTATGGTGTTAGTGGGCGAGCGGTAAGTCAGGGCTTATTGGATATTTCCAGCTTTAATCCTAGAGAGTTTACAGATGATCCCCATGCAACAGTAGACGACCGGCCTTATGGGGGTGGTCCTGGTATGGTTCTTAAGATAGAGCCGTTGCGAAGAGCAATAAATGCTGCGAGAGAATGGATTAACGATGACACTTTAGTGGTTTATCTCTCCCCGCAAGGCAAAGTATTAGAGCAGTTAGCAGTGAATGAATTGGCAACTAAGAAGTCGATTATATTAATTGCTGGTCGTTATGAAGGAATTGATGAGCGCTTAATTCAGATGGAAGTGGACCAAGAGTGGTCCATAGGTGATTATGTACTTAGCGGTGGTGAAATTCCCTCAATGGTTTTAGTTGATGCATTAATAAGACAGCTGCCAGGTGCCTTAGGGCATAGTGAGTCTGCAAGTCAGGATTCATTTGCAGAGGGCCTTTTGGATTGTCCGCACTATACACGCCCAGATTGCTACGATGGACGAGAAGTCCCACCAGTTTTATTATCGGGCAACCATAACAATATTAGACGGTGGCGATTAAAACAGTCACTTATAAGAACGCAACAAAGAAGACCAGATTTAATGGACAGGCTAGAGCTTAATGATGAGCAGCTAGCCTTACTCAAGGAAATGAGTGATGCGCTGGCAGATGATGGCAAAGGATAGAGCCATCCTCTCTGTACAGAGCTCTTAATCAGGTGGCTTGCCACCAACCAATGTAAATTGAGGAGCAAAAAAATGTCAAACAAGATGTCTATAATCGCTGCCCTAGAAAAAGAGCAGATGGGTAAAACAATCCCTGAGTTTGGTCCAGGTGATACAGTTTCAGTCAAAGTCAAAGTCAAAGAGGGCAGTCGTGAGCGTCTTCAGGCGTTTGAAGGCGTTGTTCTAGCTAAGCGCAACCGTCAACTTAACTCTGCTTTTACGGTACGTAAAATTTCTAATGGTATTGGTGTTGAACGTACTTTCCAAACCTATAGTCCGCTGGTTGATAGTATCGAAGTCAAGCGACGTGGTGCGGTAAGACGAGCAAAACTTTATTACCTACGTGAACGTTCAGGAAGATCTGCAAGAATTAAAGAAAAACTTGCAAAGTAAAATAAAAAAAGGCGACCCCAAGGGTCGCCTTTTTTTTGACTCTCTTTTTATGCAGGGGTAATTAATAAGGTCTATTATTAACATCACAACATTGCTCATGAGATTGACGTCAGGGTTAATTTTATTCCTATTATAGGAAGATGACTGACGACTATGGATGTTTTATACTGGATTTTATAAATTTTAAAAATGGCACCGCAGGGGATTAATATCCAGTCAATTTACTTGTTTCTTATCTAAATCGTGGTTATTTGTTAATGCATATTCTTATTGTTGATGATCATGCCTTTGTGTGTGCTGGGCTAAAGGCAACGTTACTTGAAACATTAGATAACACTCAGGTAACTGCCACAGAGCGTGGGGAAGAAGTATTGTCGATTCTTGTCCAAGAGGAAATTGATCTGATAATTCTGGATCTTTTTATGCCTGGTGGCTATGGTGGATTTGGTCTTATTGCATTATTGCATGATCGATACCCCAATCTTCCTATGATCGTGTTGTCCGCTTCAGAAAATTCCGCACATATTAAAAAGTGCTTTGAATTAGGCGTTACTGGCTTTGTGACTAAATCGGCACCTAAAGAAGCTTTATTTGAAGCAATTTCAAAAGCATTAGAGGGTGAGCAATTTGTACCGAAATACTTAATCGAAGCCGTCCCAGACGTTGCTCGTGTAATTGATGAAGTAGATTATGGTGCAAATATCGAAATAATTGCCGAACTTATTACCGGTCGTCAGTTAGATATTTTAAATTGCATTAGTCGTGGGCATTCGAATAAACAAATAGCTCGCGAATTGGCGCTAGCTGAGAATACAGTTAAAGTCCATGTCAGTGCCATGCTTAAATCCTTAGGTCTTAGCAATAGAACTCAGGCAGGTATATTGGGGCAAAAACTAGGTCTTGCGAAAAAAAATGGCGACGAGTCTAGTAGTTAATTAATCAGCGTTAAATTCAGCGCAATAATAATAAAACAACAGTGATATTTTAATTATTGTTATAAGGGTTTAAATATATGAAATGCAATCAATTTAATAATTTTCTTTTTTTTGCCTTGGCTTTTTTTATTTCAAGTCAAACCTATGCGGAAGAATGGGTTATTACTGAGGAAGACTTATTCGCAGAAGTTGATTCTGTTTCAGGTGTCACTCATATGCGTCAGGAATTACAGCAGGTACCTGCTGCAGTGACTATTATTGATCGGCGTATGATTGAATCTTCGACAGCAGTTTCTCTAGTTGATTTATTTCGTCTTGTTCCTGGATTTCAAGTTTATTTTCACCATGCCAATAAACCCGGAGTTGCCTATCATGCACCGGGAGGAGAATATTCTCGCCGTCTTGAAGTAAAAATCGATGGACGTTCAGTGTATGAACCACTGTTGTCCTCGGTAGAATGGAACACTATAGGGATCGACTTAGATGATGTTGATTATATCGAGATTATTCGTGGATCCAATAATTCGGCAGATGGAAGTAATGCTTTTCTAGCGTCAATTAATATTGTGACTCGCTCTGTGTTATCTGAGGCAGGTACAAAAACTAATCTTCACTATGGTAATAAAGGAATTCAGGGTGGGGCTATAAGCCATTCAAGTCAGGTCGGGCAGTTGGCTTCTAGAGCCACATTGCGAGTTAAGAAAAATAACGGTTTTGATGATTATTATGACGAACCTAGTGACGCAAAAATAGAAATAGACGATGGTGCAGAAACCTTCACTTTGAGCTATCAGGGTTTATGGACGCCAACCATAACCGATAGCATTGATTTTCAGCTAGGGATTGGCCAGACAGACACGACTATTGGACATAAAGATTATTTCGAACGGCAGTGGGACAGCCAGTATCAATATGTTGAATGGAAGCGAATTGTTAACAATTGGAGTGATTTCGAGCTATTGGTTTATCATAACTCAATTGATTTTATTGATCATGCTCGGCCTTGGACTGTTGCAAATGTTCTTGGTTATTGGGGGGCTAATGAAAATGGCAAGTCGCTAGCTCGTGATGTGGTTTTGACGCCCCAGACCCAAGCAGTGTTGATGACTGAGCCTAATCAAGAAAGATTTATTGTTAAACCAAGTTATGCTCATTTTTCTGATCGTTGGGATGCAGAGATAAGGTCCAATATTTATCGCAGAGACGATTTGCGGATGAACTTAGGTTTAGCATCAAGGCACGATAGTCTTAAAAGCGACCTTTTTCTAGGGCAGGCTGGTAAGTTAAGTCAGATTAGCAACAGGTTATACGCTAACGCGGAATGGACAGCTAGCGATAATCTTACATTGAATTACGGTCAAATTTTAGAGAAAAAAAGACATCAAGCTAGCACAAATTCATTTCGTGTAGCCGCTAACTACCAGTTTTCCGAGCAACATGTATTTAGACTTGCAGCAAGTCAAAGTTACCGAGAGCCCACAATTCTTGAGGCTAACCAAAATTCTTCTTATTTCTATAATGATATTAGTATCAACACACCTGTTAGAGCCGATAACGATATTGCTAGTGAAAAATTGACCAGCCATGAAATAGGCTACCTAGGTTCTTTTTTAGAAAATAAACTTAACTTCGATATCCGACTGTTTAATGAGGATCTTACGCATTTAATTGCTGAGCGAAGGGAGCTTTTTGATGGTGACACTCAGGATATAATCAATATTATCGATAACACTGGATATATGACGTTAACAGGGCTTGAGTGGCAATTAAAATATCGACCAACTAATCAATTACTACTAAATCTAAACCATAGCTACATTGATGCTGATGGTGAGGTTTTTTACGCATCATATATTGAAAATAATGATGGTTACCTTCAGTTAGATGATGTGCGAAGTATAAATGAATGTGTTCCAACGGATATGATTAATGTTTTGGTTAGCTATCAAGCTGATAATAATCTTACCTTAAGTGGTTCATTTCATTATAAATCTGGTTATAAGAATTCCCCTAAATACATTGAAACCGCACCCGGATATTCTCGCGTTGATCTAAAGGCGTCTAAACGCTGGTATCAAAAAAATAATTGGTTGGAATTATCGTTTGCCGTGCAAAATATGGGTGATGATTATTCTGAACATCACACTTTCAATCGTTTTAAAACCCAATATATTATTGGTTTTAAAGTCAATTCTCATTAATCACACCTTAGAAAGGGCGGATTTTTAGGAAGGTATTCTGGATTTGGCATTCAATGTTAATGTAATAAGGCGACGCATGCCAGCTAAGACTAGGGTCTATGGCTCTAGTTTGCTTTTGTTGCTTATATTTGTCATGGGAAATGCCTATTCAGACGAGCCGCGTCATACTCTTTTTGTGCTTAGTAAAGATAAGCCATATTTTAACAAAATTGTTAATTTAATAACTGCTGATCTTTCAAGTAATAAAGATTTTACTTTTTCGGTGTTAGATCTTAATTCTCAGCCTAAGATTGAAAGTGCATTAGAAGATTCAGATATTGTTATCACTCTTGGGTCTAGCGCAGCTGAGGCGATGCTGCAAAATTCGCAAGCCAGACCCCTTATCACCACATTAATTACCAAGAGTGCATTTACTGCGCTTGCAGAAGAATATTATAAAAACATACCGAAAGCGTTAGCCTCGGGTGTTAGCGCTATATTATTGGATCAATCTTTTGAGCGTCGTTTAAATTTAGCTCATCGGTTATTACCAACAATGACAGATGTGGGTGTTATGCTTGGACCCTTGTCAGAAAATAATACTAGCTTCTATACCCGTTCTCTTAAGGCACTTAACTTACAGCCACAAATATTGCTGATTGACCCGGACAAAAATCCGATTCAGCAGCTTGATCCCGTTATTACAAAAAGTGATGTATTTATACCAATTGTTGATGGTCAATTAATTAATGTCACCACTGCAAAATGGATTTTACAGTTAAGTTATCGGTATAGAGTGCCAGTTATTGGTTATTCTGCAAACTATGTGAATGCAGGTGCACTTGCTTCGGTTTACTCGTCACCTGAGAATGTCGCTGCACAAACATCAGACTTACTAAAATCATTATCCGATCAGGGATATAAAAACCGACTGTATTTTTCCAAATATTGCACGGTTAAATATAATACAACCGTAGCCTGGTATTTAGGGATGAAGTTACCCGATGACCCTGTAAATGATAAAAGTAGTTGTGACCTATGATATTTATTTTAGGCCGCAATAGTATTTCAACTCGTTTGCTAGTGACTGGCCTAATTCCTCTGGCGTTACTCAGTATTTTAATGGGGAATTATTTTATTTCCCATCAAAGAGCCGAAATGTTGGGTAATCTGCATGATACTGGGCATATTGCTGCGCGACAGGTTTCACAAAATACGGCCTTTGCACTGTATTCGGGTGATCGCCAGCAGCTTGATTCCCTAAGCTATGCCACCCTTGAAACGCCCTCTGTTACCGGTATTGTTTTTTACAGCTACAAAGGCGCTGAAAAAATCATAATTGGTGATAGTGGTCTTTCTGAAACTGATGTTCCCAAGAATTTGAATTCCAAGGTGCCATTCAAGCGGGGTGAAAATTGGTATTTTTTCTCTGAGATACTCTCTGATCGCACGCCTGTTATGGATTACGAGGAGTCCGTTCAATATGAGCCTGAACGTATTGGCTGGGTTTTGGTGTCACTGAGTGAAAAAATTCTGCGAGAGAAAGAACGAAGCTTTATTTTAACAGCCGGCACGGTCGTGATATTCAGCTTACTTTTGACTTTTTGGTTATCGATTAGGATTGGTAGAACAGTATCAGACCCTTTGCGAGAGTTAACTACCGTAGTTGGCAATATGGAGTTAGGTGATATGCAAGGTGTTGCCTCAGAAAAAGGAATAACTGAATTAGCTCAATTGGCGCGAGGGATCAATGGATTAGCAACAAGTGTTCTAGAATCCAATGATTTGATGCAGAGTGAAATTAATCGAGCTACAAGCCAACTTAAAGAAGCGCTCGCGGATCTTGAAGAGGCAATGCGAACAAAGGATCAATTTTTAGCAAGAATGAGTCATGAATTGAGAACACCCCTAACGGCTGTTTTAGGTTTTTCTAATTTATTGTTTACCGAGGACAGTGAGTCCAAGCGTCAAGAGCAGTTAAGAGTTATTGAAAGATGCTCAACAGTTTTACTCACTATGATTGACGATATACTGGATTTGTCAAAAGCAGATCATAGTGGGTTTACCCTTAATAAAATATCCTTTGAATTAAATGATTTTATTGAGGATCTTGCTGCTCTTTTTCTTTTACAGGCTGAAGAAAAGGGTTTGTTGTTTGAAATTTACCTTGAAAAAAGTACCCCAAAAAGTATTTATGGTGATCCAGTTCGTCTTGCGCAGATCATAAGTAATCTGGTGAATAATGCTATTAAATTCACAGATTCTGGCGTTGTTAAGGTGCATGTTAGCGTTGAAAATTCAGACGAGACACACAATAATTTAAAATTTGTTGTTAGTGACACTGGAAAGGGCATTGTAGAAGAAAAGATACCTATTTTATTCGAGCCTTTTACTCAGGAAGATACGTCGATCAATCGTCGTTTTGGTGGGAGTGGTCTTGGTCTATCAATTGCTAAAAAACTTGTGAATGCGATGGGTGGAAATATTTTTATTGATAGCGCAGTAGGGCGAGGTACAACCGTCACATTTACTTGCCAATTAAGTGTCGAGGAACGTGGTTTAGAGCCTATTGATAAGCGCCTCTTGCCTTCTAAGCTAGCCAAAAAAGAAAATTTACTCACGGGTATTTCTATTTTAATAGCAGAAGACAATGTTTTTAATCAGCAACTTCTTGAGAAATTATTCATTCGTCATGGCGCTAGTTGTGTTATCGCAACAAATGGTGTTGAGGCGATTGAGAAGGTCAAAAATTATCATTTTGATGTGATCCTTATGGATCTGCATATGCCAATCATTGACGGTTTGCAGGCCGCCAAAACAATTATTGAAAAAAATAAAAATCCCCCCCCGATTATTGGTTTAACCGCCGATATAGTTCAATCAGAGCAAGACAAGTTTATATCAGCTGGTGCTATAGGCGTTCAATTAAAGCCTATTAATGAAAATAAATTAATCAATACCATTTTAGGGGCGCTAGAATCTGAGGAAAAAAATCACCTATTTTCAGGTGATGGCATGCTAGCATCGGTACTTCCGATAGCAGATTTAAAGCGGGCCATAACAGAAAATATTGATAGCCTTGAAGTTTGTTTGGAGGCTAACGATCAAGCCAGTGTCAGGCCCCTAATACATGATCTAATGGGGTTCTGTGGTCTTTATGGGATGATAGAGCTTAGAGATCTGGTGCTTGAGCTCAAAGATTCCTTTGCAGTTGAGGATAAAAAGAAAAATTTACAGCAGGTACAAATTATCCGTAAATACACCAAAGAGTCAGCTGGGTTTAAGTAGCTTGTCATCTCATTTCGAGCAGAGTAGTTCTTTTGTATTAATGCGTCAGTATGATTTAAATTACTTTCATAATGATCTAAATTTAATAGTACAAGATCAACTGTCCAAGTAGGAAGTTATTAAATGGATTTACATTGGTTCCCAAGCATAAGCTCGAACACCATTGTTAAGTCTCTGTAGTTTCATTTTTCGTTCATATTTGTTCGTTGAATGTTTGGGCTGTTGTTTTCTGGTAGTCACCATTATGGCGACTGGGTGGTTGCTATGTACCACAGACGGTACATGTTGATCTTGTTATTTACTCCCTCTTTAAACCTCGCTACTGCGAGGTTTTTTTTATTCGCAGAAAAAACAATAAGGTAAAAATAAAAATAATGTCTTTTCTCTGGATACCATTAGTCATAGACTGTTAGAAAAACTCCAATTGAAAATTTATGAAAAAAAACAAATCTCTAAAGGACAACTTTGCCGATCGCGAGGCGTCCAAATACCAAAATCCAATTCCCAGTCGAGAATTTATTCTAGATTACTTGGCACAGAGTGTAGGTCCGCTGACACATGAGGCTGTTTGTGTTGCGCTAGAATTATCTGATCCTGACCAACTTGAAGCAATGAGGCGACGGCTTAATGCGATGGAAAGAGATGGGCAGCTAGCCAGAAATCGTCGGGGTGGCTATGGCACTTTGGAGAAGCTAAGTCTAATCAAGGGCAGAGTCATAGGTCATGCTGAGGGCTTCGGCTTTGTTTCTCCACTCAGTGGCGATGGAGGTGATATTTTCCTGTCAGGCTCTCAAATGCGTCGTGTCTTCGACGGGGATATCGTTTTAGTAAGGGTTGCCGGTTTGGATCGCCGTGGCCGTCCTGAGGGTTCTTTAGTGGATGTGGTTGAACGGGCTACTAAGCAATTGGTGGGACGTTTTTTCCGTGAGAGCGGAATAGATTTTGTCAGGCCAGATAACCCTCGAATAAGCCAAGATATTCTAATTTCTGGCGATAGACCCTGCCAAGCCAAACCCGGTCAGATTGTCGTAGTGGATATTTTAGAGCATCCCACTCGAAATAGCCTGCCTTTAGGCTTTGTTTCTGAGATTCTTGGTGACCATCTGGATCCGGGTATGGAAATTGATATGGCCATTCGAAATTATGGTATTCCATTTGAATGGAATGCAGATATAGAAGCTGAAACAGCGAAAATCCCCTCAGAAATTACCTTGTGTGATTCAAGAATTGATATCAGATCGATGCCGCTAATCACCATTGATGGTGAGGATGCTAGAGATTTTGATGATGCTGTTTTTTGTCGACCGCAACCGCAGGGTGGCTGGCAGCTAATTGTCGCAATTGCCGATGTATCACATTATGTCAGCGTGGGCTCAGCGTTGGATAAGGAAGCGTTTTCTCGAGGAAACTCAGTTTATTTTCCGAATCATGTGGTTCCGATGCTGCCGGAGAAGCTCTCTAATGGCCTCTGCTCTCTGAACCCAGCTGAGGACCGTTTTTGTATGGTCTGTGAGATGGAAATTAGCGAAAAGGGAGAGATTACAGGCTACCAGTTTTATGAGGGAATTATGCATTCCCATGCGCGAATGACATACACCCAGGTTGCGCAAATTATTGCTGAGCAAGATCAGTCAGAAGACTCACCTATAAGGCAACAATTTTCGTCAGTATTACCGCAGGTTGATGCATTACAAGGTTTATCTGAGCAATTACAAAAACGTCGTAGCCAACGCGGTGCTATTGAATTTGACAGTCAAGAGACAAGAATCCTTTTTGATAGTAAGCGCAAGATAAGCCAGATTATTCCAGTTGATAGAACAGATGCGCATCGCTTGATTGAGGAATGTATGCTGTGTGCTAATTTATGTGCGGCGGAATTTCTTCAAAAGTCGAAATTATCTTCGCTTTATCGTGTACATGAGGGGCCAAGCGAAGAACGACTAGTCTCTGTAAGAGACTTTTTGGGAGAATTGGGTATTGGCCTTGGGGGTGGTGATGATCCTCAGCCCATGCATTACCGGCAGGTTCTTAATGGGGTAAAGCATCGAGATGATGCGCATATCATTAATTCAGTATTGTTAAGGTCTATGAGTCAGGCTGTTTATCAATGTGAAAATTTTGGGCATTTTGGTTTAGCGTTTGATGCTTACACGCATTTTACTTCGCCCATTCGCCGATATTCAGATCTTTTGGTGCACCGAGCAATTCGCAGTTTAATAAAGAGCACGACAAAGTCGAAAAATATTAGACGAAGCGAGAGTACTACGGTCGTAGATAAGGCTATTTACTACCCTTATGAATTAGGCGGGTTGGAGGAGATAGGCCAGCATATTTGTGTTACTGAGCGACGTGCAGATCAAGCGACCAGAGATGTAGTGAATTGGCTGAAATGTGAATTTCTTATGGATCATGTTTCTGAGCAATATACCGGTGTGGTTAGCGCGGTAACGGGTTTTGGTTTATTTGTGATGTTGGACAGTCTAATGGTTGAGGGCCTAATTCATATAACGGGTCTGCCAAAAGATTACTACCATCATGAACCGACCCAGCATCGAATGGTGGGAGAAAGAACGGGTAGAACTTTTAGGTTAGGACAAAAGGTTAAAGTTAAAGTAGTTCGCGTTAACTTGGAAGAGCGAAAAATTGATTTCGAACTTATCGATAAGAAATCTGATCAAAGTGGTTCGGCTAAGCCCGCAGGCGCTAAAACACGCTTTAACCATAAGGACAAAAAATCTAGAGGGAAAAGGGCATCAACTGGTCATCGCAAAACATCGGCAAAAGTCAAAACCCCTGGATCGAAACCTAAGCATAGGTCTAAGCGCTAGGTTTTAAATGCTTGGGAACAAGCTCGGTTAGTAAATCGCCAATATAATCTATAAATATTGTACCAATATCACTGGGATAAAAATTTGCATTACTGTTACCCAGCGCTATGACTGCGAAGGGTGTTTTATGTTTAAGAGGCAGGGCGACAACAGAGCCAATGTCGCTGGCCGATTCGCCAAATAATAAGCTGGACTCTTCCCTTGAAATCACACCACAGGTTGCATGATTTGCCATTATAATACCGCCAATTTTAGATTTTGCTTCCTCTGAAGAGATAACATTAGCACCCGTTATGGATGAAATTTCACCGCTATCTATTAGCGTGAGGTTAAAAAATTCAGTAGCAAAGTCTTCTTTTAGGCTAACCGTGAGCATTTTCACCAAACTCTTTAAATCTTGAGCCTGAACTAAGTTTAAGACTAGTTTTTTAGTTTTCTCAAGAAGTTGCGCGTTTTCTGCTGCTGAAGTTCGCATCTGTTCTACACGATCATTTAGATTTTTATTGCGATCTCGCATGATGCTCACCTGTCGCTCGACTAATGATATTGCTTTACCGCTTTGGTGAGAAATATTGATAGCTTCAAAAACATCTGGATTTTCTTCAAGGAAACTTAGATTATTAAGAAGATAATCGCGAACCTGCTGCTCGTCGGTGCTGCTCTTTTTTGCTGTCATAGTTTAATCTTCCCATTAAACACCGTAACAGCAGGCCCTGTCATATGAATGGGTTTATTGTCACCCTGCCATTCAATAAAAAGTTTACCGCCCAATAATTCTATATTTACAGAGGGGTCGACTAAATCCTGCTGAATAGCCGCAACTGCTGCCGCACAGGCGCCAGACCCGCAGGCCTGAGTTTCACCAACGCCACGCTCATAAACACGCAACTTTATATGCTGACGATCAATAATTTGCATAAAGCCTACATTAACGCTTTCGGGGAATTGGCTATGAGCCTGAATTAAACTGCCAATTTTTTCAACAGCTGCCGTATTGATATCCGTAACCTCAACCACAGCATGTGGATTGCCAACTGATAGGACGGCAACCGAATAGTTCTGGTTTTCTATTTCTATATCGTAACATTGCGCCTGGTGTTGAGAAATAAATGGAATGTCGGTAGGTGTAAAAATGGGTGTACTCATATTAACAGTGATCATGTTATGAGCACTTGATTGTATTTCCATTACACGATTTTTAGTTTTGAGGCGTACCGATTTTTTACCTGAAAGCTGTTGATCTGAAATATAGCGACCCATACACCGAGCACCATTGCCACATTGTTCAACTTCTGAGCCATCACAGTTGAAGATGCGATAATTGAAATCTATATCTTTGTCGGTAGGGGGCTCAATAATAAGCACCTGATCACAGCCGATACCAAGATTGCGATCCGCCAGTCTTTTAATCATATCTGTATTGATATTGATATGCTGTCTTACAGCATCAATCACTACAAAGTCATTGCCAAGGCCGTGCATTTTTGTAAATTTAATCAGCATTTTAGCAAATTCCGTTATTGCTCTTTGATGAGCTGTTCACCTCTAATGAGATCCTTAATGGTCTCGCGCGCTCTGATAAGATGGATTCTGTTATCGTCTACCATAACCTCTGCAACCCGAGGGCGGCTATTGTAATTAGAGCTCATAGTAAAACCATAGGCTCCTGCCGAGGATAAATAAAGGTAGTCGCCTTCAGCAATAGCTAATGTTCTGTCTTTGGCTAAAAAGTCACCCGTTTCACATATAGGCCCAACCACATCATAGTTATCCTCTGCCCTGTCAGCTTTTATTTCAACTGAATTGATATCCATCCAAGCATCATATAGAGCAGGTCTAAGCATATCATTCATAGCGGCATCCACAATGGCAAAGTTTTTATCCCCATTGTGCTTAATTACCTGAACCTGCGTCAGCAAAATACCTGCATTAGCTGTAATGGATCGGCCTGGCTCCATAATGAGAGTCTCTGAGCGATTTTTAATTAGGGGAAGCAAAGCATCCATATAGCTTGACAAAGAGGGCACCACTTCGTCTTGATAGCGAACGCCTAAGCCCCCACCGATATCGATATGCTTGAGCGTTATACCTGATTTAGCTAATCGATCGACTAATACCAGTAAATGCTGCATGGCATCAAGAAAAGGCGTGATATCGGTTAATTGAGAGCCAATATGGCAGTCTACTCCCACCACGGAAATATTTTCCATAGAAGCCGCCTGCTGATAGACCTCATATGCTCGGTTCAAATCTATACCAAATTTATTTTCTTTAAGACCGGTAGATATATAGGGGTGAGTCTTGGCATCTACATCAGGGTTAACCCTTAAGGACACCGGCGCTAAGTGATTTTTTTCAGCGGCTGTTTTATTCAGAAGTTTGAGTTCTGATTCTGATTCCACGTTAAAACAGTGAATACCCACTTCCAGTGCACGACGCATCTCATCTGCTGTTTTAGCAACACCAGAATAAACTACCTTGGCAGGATCCCCGCCAGCTAACAATACCCGCTCTAATTCGCCAGCGGAGACAATATCAAAGCCTGCACCCAACTTAGCCAATGTTTGCAGAACTGCAATATTTGAGTTGGATTTTACCGCATAACAGATCAAATGATCACGGGAACTCAGTGCCCGCTGATAGTCTAAAAAATTCTCGCTGATTGCACGTTTGCTGTAGGCATAGCAGGGGCTGCCATGCTGTTGGATAATTGTGTTAAGCGAAACATTTTCCATCTTTCGCTGATTGCCATCTGTGGTGACCGAGCTATGCATATTGGTTAGGACTCCCCATCTTGTTCGGTTGTAGCTGTCTCAGGTAGGTAGAGATCCCCTGTATTTCCACAGCTTAGCAAGCCGCAAAATAGAAAAAGTGAAAGAATCACTAGAATTCGTTGACGCATATTCTGTTACCTAAGAAAAAGCGGTAGTATAGCGGTTGTGGCGGATTACACTCAAACAATTATGCCTGCCACTTAATAACTGAGTATTAAAACTATGAACGAAGCGCAGTTTAATCAGCTTGCTGACGACCTAATGTACTCTATCGAAGAGAGTATTGATGACAGTGGAGCTGATCTTGATTACGAGAACACCGCGGGAATGCTGACTATTACCTGCGAGGTAAATGGCACGCAAATTATACTTTCACGCCAATCGGCACTGAGCGAAATTTGGTTAGCTGCTCGATCAGGAGGCTTTCACTTTAAACTTGAAAGTGACTCGGACAATCCAATATGGCGCAACACAGTGACGGGTGAACCATTAATCAATATGCTATCGGCTGCCTGTCTTGAGCAATCCGGCGAGCAGGTTAACTTCGAGTTTTAATCAGTTTCAAAGCCCTGGAAGCTGCTGCCACAACCTGCTCTGGCGCAGTACCACCCATATGATTTCTGGATGCAACCGAACCTTCCAGAGTAAGAACGTCAAAAATGTCTTGCTCAATTAAATCTGAGAAGCTTTGAAGCTGATTAAGGCTTAGTTCAGAAAGATCTTTATTGTGAGCAATGCCATAGGCTACAGCATTACCGACAATTTCATGCGAGTCTCTAAAGGCTACTCCCTTACACACTAAATAATCAGCCAGATCAGTAGCAGTTGAGAAGCCTCTACGAGCCGCTTCGTACATTGAATCTTTATTAGCTTTAATGGTTGGAATCATATCGCCAAAAGCACGCAGACAGTCTTGTACGGTGTCTACAGCATCAAAGAGAGGCTCTTTATCTTCCTGATTATCTTTGTTATAGGCCAGTGGCTGAGATTTCATTAAGGTCAGTAGCGATATTAATTGACCAGTGACTCTGCCCGTTTTACCACGCACCAGTTCAGGTACATCTGGGTTTTTCTTTTGCGGCATAATTGAAGAGCCAGTGCAGAAACGATCAGGTAGGTCGATAAACTGAAATTGAGCAGAGGCCCAAAGTATCAATTCCTCTGAAATTCTTGAAAAATGGGTCATCAATATGCTGGAAAATGCACAAAATTCGATAGCAAAGTCACGATCACTTACCGAATCAAGTGAGTTTTCAGAGGGTTTGTCAAAGCCAAGTTCAGCGGCAGTAAAGTGTCGATCTATGGGGTAGCTAGTGCCCGCGAGCGCCGCAGAACCTAAAGGGCTTTGATTGAGTCGCTTCCTGCAGTCACATAGTCGTTCATAATCTCTTTGAATCATTTCATTCCAGGCTAAAAGATGATGACCAAAAGTAACGGGTTGAGCTGTTTGAAGGTGAGTAAAGCCAGGCATAATGGTGCCAGCTTCACTGGCAGCAAGCTCAATAATATTGTTTTGAAGCTGGCTGATTAGAGGCTTAATATTATCAATTTGATCTCTCAGCCATAAGCGTATATCTGTCGCTACCTGATCATTTCTTGAGCGCCCGGTATGCAGTTTTTTTCCCACAATTCCGATACGTTGGGTGAGAGCGGCTTCAATATTCATATGAACATCTTCAAGGGCTTGTGACCAAGCAAACTGCCCCTGATTAATTTCAACCTCAATGGCCTCTAAGCCCTGAATGATTTGGTTAAGCTCATCTGAGGAGAGTACGCCAACGTTCATAAGCATCTTTGCATGGGCAATAGAGCCCTGAATATCTTGTTGAGCTAAGCGCTGATCAAAGTCAACTGATGCAGTAAAGCGGGCCACAAAAGCATCTACAGGTTCATTAAAGCGACCGCCCCATGAGGCATTGGTTACTGAATTATCAGGCTGTGCAGATTTTTTTTTGTCAGATTTGCTCATTGACTGTTGTGTCCAATCGGTAAAAGATAGGTGCGATTATAGCTAATCCTGATGGTTAGGGGGTAGAAGTTACCTCTAGAGTATGTAAATTTTTAATAAACTTGTGCTTTAGCAAGGTTAACTCTGACAAACTGCCGTAAATTGTCGATAATGGCGATTACTAAGTTAGGTTAGGTTATAACTGTGAAAAAAATATTGCGAATAGCTACTAGAAAAAGTCCCCTTGCATTATGGCAAGCGGCATATGTCAAACAGCAACTGTTAAAGCATCATTCTGACTTGCAGGTTGAGTTGCTTGCAATGAGTACCCGTGGCGATAAATTGCTAGATGCACCGTTGGCTAAGGTGGGTGGAAAGGGCCTGTTTGTTAAAGAACTTGAAGTGGCTATGCTTGAAGGCCGAGCCGATATCGCAGTGCATTCAATGAAAGATGTCCCAATGGAGTTTCCAGAAGGGCTAGGTTTGGCGGTTATCTGTGAGCGAGAAGATCCTACAGATGCCTTTGTGTCCAATAATTACGTGGATTTGCATGATTTGCCAGATAATGCAGTGGTAGGCTCATCCAGCTTGCGGCGTCAGTCGCAAATTCGCGCCCAGTTCCCCAGCCTGATTATTAAAGACCTGCGCGGTAATGTTAATACTCGATTAGCCAAACTTGATAATGGTGAATTCGACGCAATTATATTGGCTAGTGCGGGTTTAATTCGTCTTGATATGGTCAGTAGAATCACCTCTAGACTGGACACTAACCTGTGTCTTCCCGCTGGCGGCCAGGGTGCGGTTGGTATTGAATGCCGGGTAAATGATAGTGAAATTTTAGAGCGGATAAAACCTTTACATAGCTTAGACTCAGCTTGCTGTGTAATGGCTGAGCGCGCAGTTAACCGCCGCTTGCAAGGTGGCTGCCAGGTCCCTATCGCCTGCTTTGCCGAATTGGAGCAAGATAATCAAACCCTTAAACTTCGAGGCTTAGTTGGTGCAATTGATGGGCAGAAAATTCTTCAGGCTTCTATTCAAGGGTCTAAAGCAGATGCCGAAGAATTGGGTGAAAGACTGGCAGATCAGTTATTGGAGATGGGTGCGGGCGAGATCCTAGGTGCTGTTTTAGGCAATAATTACCATGCCTAACTCCCCCATTTTAATTGTTAGGCCTTTGCGTGAAGAAGATGCTTTCCTTGCCCTTTTAAATCAGGCATCAGTCGCTTTTAAATATATACCCATCATGGAAATACAGCCCGTAACCGAGGTAAGTACCGATTACCCTGATGCGCTAGAAACTATTGATCGGTTAGCACAATTTGACCAGGCTATTTTTATAAGTGCTAATGCAGCTGAAGTTGGACTTTCAATGATTTCAGCCCGCTGGCCAACATTACCCGAAAATATTGAATTTTTGGCGGTGGGCCAACAAACGGCAGAGGTTTTTAATAGTTTTGATTACCCAGTGCAATGTCCAGAGGGCAAGCCAAATACCGAGGGTTTACTTGAAGAATTGCCCCAGCTACAAAATTTAGCATCCAAGTCGGTGGTTATTTTTCGAGGCGGGCAGGGCCGTCAGACCCTTGGTGAGGAGCTGGAGCGCCGGGGAGGCACGGTTAAATACTGTGAGCTTTATCGGCGAGATATACAGCAGCAAAGACTGGCTGAGGCAAAGAGTTTTGTTGCTAATGCCGGCTGCCTGGTCGTGCATAGTGGCGAATTACTTCAAGCTATGGGTAATCCAGTGGATAAGCATATACCGTTAGTAGTGCCCAGTGATAGAATTGCCAAAAGCGCCCATAAAATGGGCTATCAAACAATACATGTTGCAAAAAATGCACTACCCACTTCAATGTTTGAAGCAGTGATGCAAGCGGTAAGCACTGAGCATAAGTGATAAAAGTAGAGTCATTCCCTGATGAAATTGAATGCAGGGTTTTTTTAAAGAAAAAAGTGAAAATACCCTATGAAAGCATCAATTTTAGCTAAACTGGATAATCTTGGCGAGCGCTACGAAGAAGTTGGTGCGCTGTTAAGTGAGTCGGAAATTATTTCAGATCAAAATAAATTTAGGGATCTGTCAAAAGAATATGCCGAACTAGAGCCAGTGGTTAAGGCTTATTTAAGCTACCAAGCGGTGCTCAATAATCTAGGTGAAGCCAAACTATTACTTAAAGATTCTGACCCTGATATGCGAGCGATGGCCCAAGAAGAGTTCGCCGAAGCAGAGTCACAGCTAAAGCCATTGGAGTTAGATTTACAGCGTCTATTGCTTCCCAAAGATCCTAATGATGATAAAAATGTCTTTCTGGAAATACGAGCAGGCACTGGGGGTGACGAAGCTGCTATTTTCTCCGGTGATCTCTTTCGAATGTATAGTCGGTTTGCTGAGTCTCAACGGTGGAAAGTTGAGGTTATCAGTGAAAATTTAGGCGATCATGGTGGATACAAAGAAATTATTACCAGAATCGTTGGCAGAGGCGTTTATTCTATAATGAAGTTTGAGTCAGGTGCGCATCGAGTTCAGCGAGTGCCAGACACTGAATCTCAGGGAAGAATTCACACCTCGGCCTGTACAGTTGCTGTAATGCCTGAGGCAGATGAACAAGATGCTATAGAGATTAATAAAGGTGATCTTCGAGTCGACACTTTTCGCGCCTCCGGCTCAGGGGGTCAGCATGTGAATAAAACTGATTCAGCCATCCGTTTAACCCATTTACCTACTGGTTTGGTGGTTGAGTGTCAGGAAGAACGATCCCAGCATAAAAACCGCGCCAAAGCTATGTCTGTTCTTCAGGCGCGCCTTAATAGTGCCCAATCAGATGCTGCAGCCAAAGAGCAATCAGAGCAGCGTAAAAATTTAGTAGGCAGTGGTGATCGCTCAGAGCGTATCCGCACCTACAATTTCCCTCAGGGTCGCGTTACTGATCATCGAATTAACCTTACTCTTTATAAGTTAAGTGAAGTTATGGAGGGCACCTTGGCAGAGGTGGTACAGCCTTTAATTAATGAATTTCAGGCTGAACAGCTTGCCAGTCTTGCAGAATAAATCCTGCTCTGTATGGCCAGTGTTTCTGATTTACTCACATTATCCAATCAGCTTAAATCTATAAGCGATTCTCCGCAGTTAGACTGTGAGTTGCTTTTGTGTCAGGTTTTAGGCGTTGATCGCACCTGGCTGCGCACCTGGCCAGAAAACCAGGTTACGTTGGATAATCAACAAAAATATAAAGCGCTTATTGCACTGCGTCTGCAGGGCAAACCTATTGCTTATTTAACAGGGTCTCGTGGTTTTTGGACCATGGATTTACATGTGTCGGAAGATACATTGATCCCCAGGCCAGAAACTGAATTATTAGTTGATCTCGCCTTAGGTATTAATCTGCCAAAGCAAAGCTTAGCGTTAGATTTGGGTACGGGAACCGGAGCTATTGCCCTAGCTTTGGCCTCTGAGCGCAGTGATATTCATGTAACAGCAGTTGATAGTCAAGCGGGTGCGGTTACATTGGCAAAAACAAACTGCCAACACTATAAATTAACTAATGTAGTGATTTTTCAAAGTAATTGGTTTGATGCAATTGACGCTAAAACTAGCACATTTGATTTAATTGTTAGTAATCCGCCCTATATTGCACAGCAAGATCCCCATCTTACTCAGGGGGATGTGCGCTTTGAGCCCCTCAGCGCCCTAGTTTCTGGTATTGATGGTTTGGATGACTTAAGAATAATTGTCAGTAATAGTCCATGCTTTCTAAACCCCGATGGATGGCTATTATTAGAGCACGGTTATAATCAGGGAGGGGCTGTTAGGGATTTAATGGCGGCAGCTGGCTTTAGTAGCCTTGCAACTCATCAGGATTATAATCATCAAGACCGCGTGACTCTGGGGCAGTGGAAGTAGCCGTTTTTAAGAGGGATGATTTCCTTGATTTATTGTCCGCTGTTTGGGGGGTTGTGCTAAGTGGTTATTATTTAAGCGGATTAAGCATAATTCTGCTATAGTTGGCCCAATTATGATTCATGGCCTTTCTTAAACAACTAGGCCGAAACAGTTAACTAAAAAAAGCATCCATATCCTTGACCATAAGCTCCGAGCAGTCCGATAAGAAGTCAGCGTTAGATTCGTCTACCCAATCCACTCCATCCAAAAGTGTCCAATCGTCTAGATCTAGGCGCGGTAAAGGGCGTCAATGGGATATTTCAAAATTTGTGGTTGAGGTGCAGGAAGGTAAGTCGAGATTTCATGATTTTGATCTTCCCGATGAGCTTATGCATGGTATTCAGGATACGGGATTTCAGTACTGTACCCCTATTCAAGCCGCCTCATTGCCTCATACATTACATGGTCATGACATAGTGGGCAAGGCACAGACCGGTACTGGTAAAACGGCAGCTTTTCTATTAAGTATTATGGCAGATTTAATCAAGTACCCAGTAGAGGGTGAGCGTTATTTAGGTGAGGCTCGCGCTATGATAATGGCGCCAACAAGAGAGTTAGCTGTTCAGATTGCTGATGATGCGGCCCAGCTAGTCAAGCATGTTGATCTCAATGTGCATTGTTTGGTAGGTGGTATGGACTATGGCAAACAGCTTGCAAAAATGCAGCGTAGCTTCTGTGATATTCTGGTGGGAACGCCGGGCAGACTATTAGATTTTGCAAATAACCGCGATATCTATTTAGATCAGGTTGAGGTCTTAGTGATCGATGAAGCTGACCGAATGCTGGATATGGGCTTTATCCCTCAGGTTCGACGATTAGTTAATCTCACGCCGAAGAGAGAAGACCGCCAGACATTGTTATTCTCAGCCACATTTACACCTCAAATTATGCGACTTACCCAGTCTTGGACTTTTGAGCCTGTAACAGTTGAAATTGACGCTGAACGGGTAGCAACAGACTCAGTTGAGCAGAAAATATTCATTACTTCCACTGAAGAAAAGCTTGTGGTGTTACAAAATATTCTTCGCTCTGATGATGTGGATTCGGTGATGATTTTTGCCAATCGCAGGGATATATGTCGGACACTACACGAAAAACTTAGGCAGCAAGGTTTTAAAGTAGGGCTGCTTTCGGGTGATGTACCTCAAAATCGTCGTATGAAGGCGTTAGAATCATTTAAGTCTGGTGCGTTAAAAGTTATGGTGGCAACTGATGTTGCTGGGCGAGGCATTCATGTCGACGGCGTTAGTCATGTGATCAACTATACATTGCCAGAAGAGCCAGAGGACTATGTTCATCGCATAGGTCGAACCGGTCGTGCGGGAAAAACAGGCACATCGATTAGTTTTGCCTGTGAAGATGATGCATTTCGTTTAGAGCCAATTGAGAAGCTTCTTGAGACTAAGCTCAAATGTATCATGCCCGAGGAAAGTCTTCTTCAGAGTCCCAAGGTTAAATCATAATTTGAATAAGCGACTAAGTGTGGCGCATTAATCTTTGTTTTTGTCGGCTCCAATCACGCTCCTTTGAATCCATACGTTTATCGTAATCTACCTTACCTTTGGCGAGTGCCACTTCGCATTTGACGAGGTGGTTTTTCCAATAAAGTGCGGTACAGATACAGGTGCGACCTTTCTGTTTGATAGCCTCTTCTATTTTCTTTAATTCTCGATAATTAAGTAACAATTTACGCGATCGAGTGGGCTCGGTAACATAATGAGTGGATACAGTGTTTAAAGGCGTTATATTGGTATTTAACAGCCAGGCTTCATTATCCTTTACCATCACATAGGTGTCAGTCAAATTAACGCGGCCATCGCGTAAGCTTTTAACTTCCCAGCCCTGTAGGGCAACACCTGCCTCAAATTTTTCTTCAATAAAATAGTCACGCTTCATCTTACGATTAAGAGCAATGGTATTGGACTGCTGTTTAGGTTTCTTTTTCATAGTAACAGATTATACGTTGACCATTAACTTTGTCATAAAATTATTCTATTAATAGGGCTTTTTAATTTGAATATTCACATAGTTGTCAAATAAAAAGACCACAGCCTAGGTAAGATCTTCAAATATGGTTACAATAAATTATCTTTTAATGGGAATTAGTTATGGCTTTACAGCAAAAAGGAATGCATGGCGCATGGGTTAGCCGATGGACGTTTATTATGGCCGCCACGGGTTCTGCAGTAGGCTTAGGTAATATGTGGAAATTCCCCTATGTTGCAGGAAGCAACGGTGGTGGTGCATTTGTTTTGGTGTATTTAGCCTGTATTCTGCTTATTGGTGTTCCTGTTATGATGGCGGAGGTTATGTTAGGCCGCCATGGTCGCAAAAGCCCAATCAATGCAATGCGAGATATTGTTGCCGAAAGCGGCGCTGATCCTCGCTGGTCATACTTAGGGTGGCTCAGTGTTTTAGCCGGCATCCTTATTCTATCCTTTTATGCAGTTATTGCCGGCTGGGCGCTTAGTTATATTATTGAAATGGGCTCAGGTGAATTAAGAGGCGTAGATGGCGATGCCGCCGCCGCTGCATTTTCCCAGCTGCTTAATGATCCTGGGCGATTAATTCTTTGGCAAACGATCTTTTTAACACTCTGTGTTGCAGTGGTGATGGGTGGTGTTAAGAAGGGCCTAGGAATTGCTGTTGAAACCCTTATGCCAATCCTATTTGTTATACTTCTTGGCCTTCTGGTTTTTAGCTACTTTAAGGGTAATTTTAGCGCAGCAGCCAATTTCTTATTTCAGTTTAATCTTGATCAGTTAACTTGGCGGTCTGTTTTGGCTGCTATGGGTCAAGCGTTCTTTACTCTAAGTATTGGTATGGGTGCCATTATGGCCTACGGTGCTTATATGCCCCAAAAAGCTAATATTGGACAAACTATTTTAGTGGTTGCTTTCTTTGATAGTGCAGTGGCAATTATTTCAGGTTTAGTTATTTTTTCTATTGTTTTTGCAACTCAGGGTATTGAGCCTAGTGCAGGCCCCGGCCTTATGTTTATTAGTCTGCCTGTTGCCTTTGGCAGTATGCCAGGCGGCTTATTAATTGGTGCTATCTTTTTTATTCTGGTTTCTATTGCTGCATGGAGTTCAGCTATTTCATTGCTAGAACCCTGCGTAGCCTGGCTTGTCGAAACTAAAAATATAAATCGTTTTAAGGCGAATATTATTTTTGCAGTTATCGCATGGGTATTGGGTTTGGGTACTGTATTTTCATTTAATATTTGGTCGGGTTACCAATTATTTGGGCTTACATTTTTTGACTTCTTAGATTTTTTGACAGCAAATATTATGCTTCCCTTGACAGGGCTATTACTTGCTGTATTTGTGGGTTTTGTTGTTAATAGTAAGATTATAGAATCGGAAATGTTAGGCACCCATCCAAGAGTGCAGTTATTATGGCAGCATACACTAAGGTATGTTGCGCCTATTTCCATAGGGTTAATCTTTATTATGGGTCTGTATGAAAAATTTTCGTAGGTGTGCAGTTGGCAACAGTTAATAGATCAGCGTTGGTTCCCTACTCAGTTCATAATATGTACTGTTTGGTTAATGATGTAGGTAGCTACCCTGAATTTATGGATGGTTGCACTTCAGTGGAAATCTTAGAGCAAAATGATAAACTGATGCTAGCCAGTCTGTGTTTAAAAAAGGCGGGCATGGAAGTCAATCTTACAACTAAAAACCAGTTAACAGCTGACACCCGTATTGAAATGAATTTGCAGGATGGCCCCTTTAAAAAATTTAAGGGTATTTGGCAGTTTACGGCATTATCTGATTCTGCCTGTAAGCTTTCACTTGATCTTGAATTTGAATTTAAAAGCTTAACTTTAGCCAAGTTAGCCACAGGGATGTTTTCAGGCGTTGCTAATAACCTTGTTGATGCATTGTGTAAGCGTGCTGATATTGTTTATAAAAAGGAAATCTAATGACAGATACTCATTCTGAAATTACTGTTGAAGTGGCATTTGCGCTTCCGGATAAGCAGGTACTTAAGGAGCTAAAGGTTGCTGCCGGAACTACGGCGCTTGAAGCAGTAAAACAATCAGGTGTGCTGGAGTTATTTCCTGAAATAGATATAGATAAGACCCAGATGGGTATTTTTTCTCAGGTTCTTGGAACAAAGGGCTTGGAAGAGCCGGCAAAATATCAGCTCAAGTCCAGAGACAGAGTAGAGTTATATCGGCCACTAATAGCCGATCCTAAAGAGGTCCGCCGGCGTCGCGCTGAAGAGTCAAAGGCGCAAAAAAAGTAAGTAATTATTGGTTTTTATCTGCTGTGTTAATGGGCAGCGAGAACGCGCCATCGATACTAAGAAGTAGATTTGTGTTATCAAAAGTCAGGCTAACGCGTTGCTCTGATTTACTGCCTTTAGAATCTACCTTGCTGTAAAAGTAATCCCAGTGAAGGGGGCTGAAAGTATCAACGATAAGTGGTGTTCCCATGATGTATTGAACTTGGGGTTTTGACATTCCGGGCTGAAGTTTATCAATCATTTCTTGATTGACAATATTACCCTGTTGGACAGATACTTTATGAATGCTGGGAAACTTGACCCAGCTGCATCCAGAAAATAAAAAAACAATAAGTAAAACTAAGATCGAATATAATCTCATTTATAGCGTCCCAACAGGTGTATGAATCTAGAAATTGGGAAATATCATAACATAGAGAAAAGTAAATTATGTCTGCAAACGATATGGAATTGAAGAAAGCAGGATTGAAGGTAACTTTGCCGCGCATCAAGATTTTGCAATTACTGGAAAATACTGCAGAGCGTCATATGACAGCTGAGGATATCTATCAGTCATTAAGAGATGCGGATGAAGATGTCGGTATTGCTACAGTATATCGAGTACTGACTCAGTTTGAGGCTGCAGGACTAATTGAAAGACATAACTTTGACTCGGGGCCAGCTGTTTATGAGCTTGATCGTGGCGAGCATCATGATCATATGGTGTGCACAGAAACCGGTAAGGTCATTGAATTTCATAACGAAGAAATAGAAGGTCTTCAGGAAAAAATTGCCAGTCAAAAGGGCTATCAGCTTGTTGGTCATAGCCTGATACTTTATGTTAAGCCAAACTCTTAATAGCGGTTAAATCAAAAACCATGCTCTTTACTTGGGAATGCGCCGCTTAGAACTTCCTGCCTGTAAGAAGTCAGTGCATCTTGTATGCTAGATGCCTGCTCTATATAATTTTTTGAAAACTTAGGTTGCCTACTGGAAATTCCCAAAATATCCTGCAGAACTAAAACCTGAGCATCAGTATCAGGTCCTGCCCCAATGCCTATAACGGGAATCTCTAGTGTCTCTGCGAGTGTTTTCCCTAAAGATGAAGGAACGCACTCTACAACAAGAAGATCAGCGCCAGCGTCTTCAAGCATCTTGGCCTCAGCTAACATTTTTTCTGCAGCGTTACTTTCTTTTCCCTGTACCTTAAAGCCACTTAATTTATGAACAGATTGGGGTGTAAGGCCTAAGTGCCCGCAAACTGGAATGCCTCTCTGGGTTAGGGAATAAACTGTTTCTACTAGCCATTCTCCGCCCTCAAGCTTAACCATCTGAGCGCCGGCTTGCATTAAGACGGCTGCATTTTCTAAAGCTGCAGGAACGGTGCTATAAGACATAAATGGCATATCAGAGAGCACTAGGGAAGAAGTAATTCCCCTTGCAACATTGGCTGTATGGTAGGCCATTTCATCCACTGAAACAGGTAGGGTTGTTCCATGACCCTGAATAACATTGCCTAGTGAATCACCTACCAGAGTGACTTCGATACCAGCATTATCAATTAAGCTGGCAAAGCTAAAGTCATAGGCAGTAATAGACGCAAATTTTTTGCGATCGGCCTTGATGGATTTAAGATTATCAATAGTCATGGTATTCATAGGGTTAAACGCTCGTAAATTTAAGCCACAGGGCCCTTGGGCCTGGACCGTTTATTGTAGCATTATAAATGTGCAGTGATACTTATTGGATGGGGTGAGGATTGTAGTAGTGCCGTCCAGTCTGTCCTCGCAGAATATATTTTACTAAATTGTAGTAATCAGAATTTCCCTGAGCCAAATTTATTTCACTGGTATTAACAATCAGCAGAGGAGTTTCTTCATAATGATAAAAAAACTGCGTGTAGGCATCGTTAAGTCGCTGTAAATAGGTAAGATCAATAGTTCTTTCCGTGTTATTGCCGCGTTGCTGAACCCGCTCATAAAGCGTATTGGTCGGAGCTTGAAGGCAAATAACTAAATCTGGTTGCGGCAATTCTTCAATAATTTTCTCATAGAGGGTCTGATAAAGACGATATTCGTCGTCATCTAAGGTAATTTTAGCAAATAGTGGATCTTTCTCTATTAAAAAATCTGAAACATGCGTCTTACTAAATAGCTCACCCTGTTTTAACGCTTGCAGTTTGCGTAAACGTTGAAATAAGAAAAATAACTGGGTTGACAGCGCGTTGGCGCGCCTATTTTGGTAAAATCGTTTTAAAAAAGGGTTTTCTTCCGCCTCTTCGAGTAATGTTTCACAGCTAAATGTTTCAGCTAAACGCTTTGCTAAGGTTGTTTTGCCAACGCCTATCGGTCCCTCAACAGCGATAAATGAGGGTACAGTAATATTGGTTGTATCAGTATCTATTCCAAGTTCGTTTAAAAACGCCGCTTCCACTAATATCTCCAATAGCTAAATTCATAAAATGAGTTTTAATGCGAAAGCTTTACAATACCCTGCATGGAACAATTTGCCAATAGTTCACGAACATTCCCATGGCCTGCAATGGGTAGGCTGGGATTTAAATCCGATAGAGGCGCTAGAACAAATGCACGTTCGTGTGCTCTAGGATGAGGAATGATTAATCTGTCGGTGGCTTCTATTAATTTGTCGTAAATGAGAATGTCGAGATCCAGTGTTCTAGCGCCCCATCGTTCTATGCGAACACGACCCTGTTCATTTTCAATCGATTGCAGAAGGTCTAGTAGCTTATAGGCGGTAAGGCTGGTTTCGATATGCGCTGCAGCATTGATATAATTTGGCTGGTTGCCAGGACCAATAGCAGGAGTCTGATAGTAATTAGATATTTTCAACAGATTTATTGTTGGATTCTGTTCAATTTTTTTGAGTGCATGCTCTAATTGTGCTTTGGAATTCTCAAAGATACCTTCGAGCTCTCTACCTAGGTTACTGCCAAGGCCAATATATGCCTCAGGCATTAACTAGGGTTCCTGGGTCGTTGGCGGCGTCTTCGGTTACCAGATCGCCCCGAGCTCAGCATATTGACCATTTTTTCTTGCTCGTCTTCACTGGCGTCTTGATAGCGAGTCCACCAGTCTCCAAGTCCGTCAAGGGACTCCCCAGTTTGCTCTCGCAATAATATAAAGTCATAAGCTGCTCTAAATCGCGGATTTTCCAAGGAGCGCTTAGCTCTTGAACCACCACGTTTCATCAACGTAAGCTGCATTGACCAAATTTCCCGCATTGCCATAGTAAACCGGCGTGGAATAGCAGTGATTGGAATTTGGTTGCTTATTACTTCATTGGCTGCTTTGTCCAAAGCAACAGTGGCAGGTATACCCTGTTTTTCGTATTCTTGAGCCTTTTTTTGAACCGCTGGCCATAGCAAAGCTGCATAGATAAAGGCAGGTGTTACTCGTTTTTTGCTGCGAATCCTAAGGTCAGTATTGGTAAGCGCTTGCTCTACCATCTGCTTTGCAGTTGGATGTCCCTGCTCAATAAGGCGATTTGTTTGAGGGGCGAGCTGAGCAAAAATACGATATTCAAATAGCAGTTGGAAAACTGCTAAGCCATAGCCTCCCATAAATAATTTCAGGGTTTCATCAAACATTCTTGGTGCGGATACTTGGCTCAGGCTATCTGCCATTTTCGCAATGGGCTTTTGGGTTTTACTGTCTACATTGAAGCCTAATTTTGCTGCGAATCTGACAACCCTTAATAATCTAACAGGGTCTTCACTATAACGAGTTGATGGGTTACCGATAATGCGTATTTTTCTCTTGTCTAGGTCTTCCAGACCACCACAGAAATCATGCAGTGTATTTTTTTCTGTATCAAAATAAAGTGCATTGATACTTAGATCGCGTCTGCTGGCATCATCCATCATAGAGCCAAACATATTATCCCTTGTAAGCATGCCACTTGCCGCTTGCTGAACAAAGCCATTCTTGCTGGTGTTGTTGGAGCGAAATGTCGTAACCTCAATCAGATCTCTGCCAAACTGAACATGAACAATTTGAAAGCGCCGCCCTATAATTCGCGAACGGCGAAATAATTTTTTGACCTGCTGTGGTGTGGCGTTAGTTGCGATGTCAAAATCTTTGGGGTTGAGCCCAAGTAATAAGTCTCTGACGCAGCCCCCAACCACATAGGCTTCGAAATTATTCTTTTGAAGAACGCGAATAATTTCTTTAGCGTTCTTGCAGATTTTTTTTGGGTTCAGTTCATGTTCGTGTAAATCTAACACGCGATGTTGGACATCATTTTTTTGCGATGAAGTTCTTTCAAGAAACTTGCTGAGACGTTTTAACACATTCATTGCCGTGACTTTGATTGCCGTAACTGTAATATTAGATAGTTTAACAGAGCCAAACCTGCACTGTTAGCAATATATAACTTAATAAGTTGGGCTGATAAGAGATAGTGAAGCAAAAACAAGGTGGAAATAAAAAAGGGTTGCCATTCGGCAGCCCCCTGTAGTCGTTCTCTAGTCGAAACTGTCTGAACGCTTTTGCAATCCATCCGGTTATTATTATTATTTATTGTTATTTTTATTTTGAAGGAGCAAGCTCCTACACACCTATATAATCAAAATAACCTGCCAGTAACAAGCTCGACTTAGACAGAATAACGCTTAAAAGGCCATATAAGGGGTTAATTGTTACAATAAGTAACATATGGTGCGTTAAGTGGGACTTTTTGTGCGACTATAATTACTCTCTTATTAACCCAAGTTTCAGGCGTCGTTGCCATAATGACTTACGGCTAATACCTAGTTTTTTAGCTATCATCGTTTCCGACATATAACGCTGATTGTGGGATACAAAACGGATAAAGTACTCTTCAAGCGAGAGTTCAAATTGCATTTTGTCGTTATCATTTATCAATTTTTTTTTGAGCTGTGTGGCAGGTAATGACAGAGATGATGGAGTAATACATTCATCTGAAATTGATAATGCTAGAGCCTGATAAATAATATCTTCAAGTTGCTTTACATTGCCGGGCCAAGGGTATTCGCAAAGTGTTTGTATCGCTTGAGGTGTAAATTTATTATTGCAGCCAAGTACTTCAGTATGATGCTTAATAAAGTAATCCACGAGTAAATGTATATCCCCCTTATGTTCTCTTAATGGGGGAATATTGATGGTTATTACGCTTAACTGAAACAGCAGCTCTGTGTTAAATCGACCCAGTGCGGTTGCGGTACTGAGATCGTTCTTGGTAGAGGCAATAATGCGTATATTTTTTTGTTTTAATGCGCGGGTAACAATGGGCTGAAGTTCCATTGAAAGTTCACATATATTGTGAAAATAAAACGTTTTATTTATTGTGGTTTTAAGTGCATTACATAGCTGCTGCTTATTAATGAGATTACAGTCGATAGTAACAAAAGGCTGCTGATATAAATTGCTAGATTCATGTATGCATCGAGCGACTGAAGCTCTTCCTGAGCCTATTTCCCCAAGAATAAGGACGGGTTTTAGGTTTCTTGCAACCGTCTGGATTTTATTAGCAATATTGATAATTTGCGGGCTATCACCTATTAGAAATTTAGCTCGCTGCCTTCTTAAATCATCGTTAGGTTTAAAATTCCCTAGAATGTGCTCGACAATAATTAGTAGCTGTTTGTGATCAAGTGGTTTGGCGATATAATCTGCCACTCCTAGTTGTATGGCATCTACTACCGATCGGATATCTATGTCCTTAGACATAATCACAACGGGTACCTGTGAGGTAATTTCAATTAGCTCGCTACTAAGGGTTTCGGGAGCGTTTAGCTCATATAAAATAAGGTCAAAGCTTGAAATACTCCATGCATTTATGGCGTCTGAAAGGCTGTTAGCATCGACAATATTACAAGACTGTTGTTTGAATAAATTACACAAAGAGGAGCGAACAGTTTGTTCGCTATCGATCACTAAAATATGAGGCTTGGTTCCCATGCTTTTGCTACGCGCAATCCTTGAGATTAATATTTGGTTCAGTATTTTTGAGGTAACAGCATAACCTAAAACTATTGCACAGGGGAGGGGTCATATTCTAGAAGTTAACGGGCGCTGCTATCCCTTTTTTTTGAGCCGGAATTTGTGATAAATCCCAATGTTCGATACCCCATTTAATGATCTCTTCAACAGATGAGTTACGCAATACTTGTGGAGGTTTCTGCTGTAGCCAATGTAACGCAAGCCATAGTTGTTCATGTGTATTTCTTTGAGGGAGTTCCTTGGCAAAGTGCTGCTTGCTTAGTTTCTGTCCCTCAGGGTTAACAGCCATAGGGATATGAATATAACTTGGAGTTGTATATCCAAGACATTGTTGGAGTAGTATTTGCCGGGGTGTCGAACCTAAAAGATCTGCGCCACGAACAATTTCAGTTATTCCCTGCAGTTGATCATCTATTACCACTGCAAGCTGATATGAGATAAGACCATCACGTCTGCGCAGTACAAAGTCGCCTAATTCTGATATTAAGGATTGGCTAAAGTCACCCATAATGCCATCGGTAAATGTTATCGAGTCACTCGAGACGTTTGTGGCTGCTAGGCTGGCAGTAATAGAAAGTCTAATAGAGGTGTTTTCTGTTGCTAATTTAAGATCATGGCACTTAGCATCATAGACTCCATTTAATGAAGCTAGCCTTTGTCTAGTGCAGTTACAGTTATAAATTAATTGTTGTTTATCAAGACGCTTAAGGATTTCAAAATAATGATCTATCTGTGTGCTTTGATAGATAACGCTGTCATCCCAGTTAAGACCATGTTGTTCTAGCTGTTGGAGTATTTTACTGCTCGACCCTGGCACTTCACGTGGCGGATCAATGTCTTCAATTCTGACTAACCACTTGCCCTGCTGATGTTTAGCCTGCATAAAGCTAGCGACAGCAGCGAGTAATGATCCAAAATGAAGAGGCCCTGAGGGGGATGGTGCGAATCGACCGATACTTAATGATGCAGACATTTATGAAAAATCAAAGATGCAAAGCAGTCAATCTGGCGGCATATCTAGCCGCCAGTGATCTGCTTTTCTCTGATCTCGTCCAAGGTTTTACAGTCCACACATAGGTCAGCGGTAGGGCGAGCTTCAAGTCTGCGAATTCCAATCTCAACACCACATTGATCACAGAAGCCATAATCGTCTTCTTCCACACGTATTAAGGTCTTATCGATCTTCTTGATAAGCTTTCTTTCTCGGTCTCTGGTGCGCAGCTCAAGACTAAATTCTTCTTCTTGGGTCGCGCGATCAGCTGGATCTGGGAAATTTGCAGCCTCGTCTTTCATATGCGTTACCGTGCGATCAACTTCTTCCATTAGCTCTTTTCTCCAAGCGTTTAAGATAAGCTTGAAGTGATCACGCTGAGGTTCATTCATATATTCTTCTTTGCCTTTTTCCTGATAGGGAGATAGACCATGAAGTGATGCTGAATTTACCGATGTTTTTTTCTTTGCTGTTGCCATGCTTTATGTCCGAATTTGAAATAAACTCAAAAGAGGAAAAACGCGTTTATAGAGACTTTATAGTAATTTATCAAGAGTTATTTTTCCATTTTTGCAGTTTTAGGCTTATTACAGTGGTAGATTATGATTCTAAGTAAAGAATAGCACATATATATTAATGAATATTGTAAAGGATTTTAATTAATGAAATTCACACCCAGCCTACATCTGGCCGTGTTTCAAAAGCGATATAAACGTTTTTTTGCTGATGTTATTGATTCTGAAAATGAATTATTAACCATTCACTGTCCAAATACAGGATCCATGAAAAACTGTGTAGTTGAAAAATCGCCCTGTTGGTATTCTCTGTCAAATAATCCAAAGAGAAAACTACCAGGAACACTTGAATTGGTTACCACCGAGTATGGAAATTTAGCGGGAGTTAATACTCATAGAGCCAATGATCTGGTTAGGGAAGCAATTCAAGCTGAGCTAATTCCAGAGCTAAATGGCTATGCGACGCTTCGGTCAGAGGTTAAATATGGTGCCGAAAATAGCAGAATAGACTTTCTTCTTGAGGATCCTCAAAAAGATGTATGTTATGTGGAAGTGAAAAGTGTCACTCTTGAAGCACCTGACGGCCTAGTACTGTTTCCAGATTCAGTAACCAGTAGAGGCACAAAACATCTACGAGAACTGATAAATGTTGTTAATAAGGGGTGTAGAGCCGTGCTTTTTTTCTGCGTTCAAGTGAATCACGCTAAGATAATGGAGGTGGCGGATAAAATTGATCCCTTATATGCCCAAACACTGTCTGATGCATTAAGCGCTGGGGTTGAAGTTATAGCTTGGCGAGCTAGGTTAACTAGCCACGAAATTGTGCTTGAAGATGCTATTCCCTGTCTTCGAGATCTGCCAAGGCGAGCGCTCGAAGATTGATTGGAATAGGCGGTAGTTTTTGACCTGCAGCAACGTAGTAGGATTGATCTTTGCATCCAAGCTCGGCGGGTTGCAGTCGGTCTCCACTGCAGGGCCCCGCAATGCAGAGGCCAGAATCTATCTCAAATAATGCCCCATGCAATGAGCATTGAATTCTTTCATTATCAAAGTCTAGAAACTGATTTGGAGCCCAATTAAGCGGGCTACCTCTATGCGGGCAGATATTCCAATAAGCAAAAATTACATCATCGCGTCTTACTGCAAAAAGTTGTCGTTCCTCAACGGTTAACTCAATGGACTGTCGATCGTCAAGATCCTCAAGGTTGCATAGCGTAACATCCTTGGGTAAATGAGTATTATTGGCCATTTTGTAGCGCTCCTAGTTTGGCAAGCTGGTTTCCAATAGGGCCAAAATAGTCGAATTGGAAGCAACTAACCTAGGTTACATTGCTGTTATCGATTTTGCGGTTTGAATAAAAAAAGTCAATGTCTGATTAGCTTTCAACGTGGTATTTTTTGCTTATTCTTCTGGGTGAGGGTATAAGGTAAGTAAATTGTCCACTTATGCGAAACTATTTTAATGATTGCTGCAATTGTCACCGGCTCAACAGAAACTCACTTGGTAGCTCTAAATCAAGGGTCTGATGTCGCTGCGTATCAGTCTATTCATAAGCAGGTTATAAAGCCGTTTTTGGTCTTACAGGATGATGCTCAAAATGCAGGATTTGATTTGCAAATATGCAGTGGATTTAGATCGTTTGATCGGCAGTTAAATATCTGGAATGGCAAAGTTTCAGGCATGCGCCCAGTGATGGATTCCTTTGGGTATCCTCTTAATATTCAAGAACTGGATGCCTGGAAAAAAATTCAAGCAATCCTTCGTTGGTCGGCTTTACCCGGTGCCTCCAGGCACCACTGGGGAACTGATTTTGATGTTTATGATGCTAGACCCATGCCTGAAGGCTACCAAATACAGTTGACCCCAGAGGAAGTGCAGGGAGATGGATTATTTGCGCCTATGCATAGTTGGCTTGATGAATATCTAAGTTCAGGGGAGTCAGAATTTTATCGTCCCTATGAATTTGATAAGGGCGGTATAGCTCCAGAGAGATGGCATCTAAGTTACCGGCCTATTGCAAACCAATACGCCCAATCTTTGACTAGAGATTTGATTGCTAAACGGCTTCAAGAGTCAGATTTAATGCTTTTAGATGTCGTGTTAGAGCAATTAGATGATATTCTTCATCGTTATGTTTTAGTCGATTAATATTTGCAAGTTTAGGATAGAAATTTATGAGTGCAACTGATCCTATTTGGGATTCTATTAAAGGTGAGGCAGCTCAGCTAGTTGTCAACGAGCCTTTTTTAGCTAATTTTTTTGAAAGTGCGGTACTTCAGCATCAAACATTAGAATCTGCTGTGGGACATGTCTTGGCTGAAACATTTGCAAGTAACGCTCTTAGTAGCGAAGATATTAAGGCGATTATTGCACAGGCACTTGAGGCTGAACCTAAGATAGGGGTGAGTATAAGGCGAGATATTAAAGCGGCTTTTCAAAGAGATGCTGCCTGCCAGTACTACCTAATGCCTTTAATTTATTTTAAGGGCTTTCAGGCTCTTCAGTTTTATCGCGTTGCGCACTGGTTATGGATGCAAAAACGATTTCCTCTGGCTTTATTTTTACAAAATAATATTTCTGAACGTGTTGCTGTTGATATTCACCCCGGTGCTCAGTTGGGTGACGGTATTATGGTTGATCATGCAACCGGTTTAGTCATTGGTGAAACAGCAGTCGTGGGTAACGATGTTTCGATTCTGCATTCTGTCACGCTCGGTGGTAGTGGTTGCCAACAAGGCGACCGCCATCCAAAAATTGGGCATGGAGTTTTAATTGCTGCAGGTGCCAAGGTGCTAGGGAATATTACTGTGGGTGATGGGGTTAAAATTGGTGCAGGTAGTTTGGTGCTTGAGTCGGTTCCAGAGCATGTAACCGTTGCGGGGGTGCCGGCAAAAATTGTGGGTGCACCCACTGAGGCTAACCCGGCGCTAGAAATGGATCAGTACATTGAATAACAAAATCGCATTTGATGGTTAAAAATTTACTAGGATTGATTTATCGCCGTACCATCGGTGCAGGTAAGATTTCCTATAGGGGTATTAAAGACGCCTTTTTAAATGAAGAGGCATTTCGGGTGCAAGTTCTTCTTTGTTTGGTTTTAGTGCCCTTGGCATTTTTTATTGCGCAAGACTATGAACAGTTATTATTAATGTTGATAACATTATTCTTAGTGATGATTGTTGAGCTATTAAACACGGCTATAGAAACAGTGGTTGATCGCATTGGCTCTGAATTTCACAGGTTATCAGGTCGTGCTAAGGATATTGGTTCTGCCGCAGTATTTATTTCAATGTTACTTTTTGCTTTAGTCTGGGGCGTACTTATAGCGCTTAATTATGGGCTTATCTAGTGCTTAATCAAGGCAAATACTTATCAGGTACTCTAGCTGTTTATGCAACAACTGTAGTCGATTTTCTGAGAACCCTTCCAAGATAAATTGATGATTATCATAGCGTTGAAAGCGTGCTATTGACGATAACTCATCAATATTAAATTGCTCACAGTTCAATATAATTAAACCCTCCTGCAACCGCTCGCCAGCCTCTATATTCTGTTTTTTCAGGCATAAAATAGATTGTTCATGCCAGAATTGGGGTGTTGTATTGATATTGTCACTACTAATATTCCAGTTGATTTCAAGATCTATCCCGGCTTTTTTTGAGAGCTGCTCAATGAGTTGCTGTAGGCTATAAACTGCCATTAAACAGACAAGTAAATGCTGCTTTGAGCACTGAGTGGAGCGGATGGTAAAGCAAAAACTATCTTGAGTTCCTTCGATTCGTTCACCGCCATAAAGCTGGAGTGTTCGTAAGATACAGTAATCTAGCTTTTCAAAAAGCTGGTCTAGATTATCGCGATTCAGTTGCTTTATCAGCCGCTGATGATTTTTAATATTGGCACTTATTAACGAATAAAAGTAACGGTTATTAGGTGAATGAGATGATTCGCCAGACGTCGAAAGTAGTGGCTGTATCTTAGTCTCAAGGGTTGATATCTCATCTGCTAGCTGTTCTTTCTTTCCTGGCAGTCGATCGCTAAGTCGATTAATGCGAGCGATCATTTGATCGGAATATCTATAAGACATATAGGTGCATAAAATAGTGAAGGATAACCAGAGCATCAACCAGTTTATAAAAATCCGATGGTGCTGTTTAAAAATAGGCGCACTGTTAACAATGACAGAGATCACACCTGCCTGAGTGTCTTCAAATTCAATGGTTTCATCAAAGGATTTGGATTTCCATAATTCGGGTTGATTATCGCCACTCTGAGCGATAAGTTCACCGCCAATGCCATACAAGCTAGCGCTAATAATATGAGCGTCTTCGGTAGCTCTCTGCAGAGCTACCTGCTGGCTAATGGTGTCATTGCTTAGAAGAGGTGTTAGGATTGATTGTTGCAACTGCATTAGGCTGGATATTCCCTTATCATCAATAGCCTGTTTTGCTAACCGATCCGATTGTGTAAATAGTAAAAGCCAGCTAAAAACACCAAATATTAGGCACATAAAAAGGGCGGTAGTTGATATTTTTTTTGGCATCGAGAATTGGCGACGCATGGTTTGCCTTTTTTTGCAGTTATTTATAAACATATTCTATCCTATTCTCGCAGCTTTTATATAATGTCTGCCTTAGAAACAAGATTTGGACTTACTTTGTGAAAGATATAATTCTAATAAACGTGTTTGGTGAAGACAAATACGGCGTAACCAGTGCGATAACCAATGTTTTGTCGTTATTCGATGTGACAGTTTTGGATATAGGTCAGGCAGTTATCCATGAACAATTAAACCTAGGGCTTTTAGCGGCTATACCAAATGATGCTAATACAGAAGATTTATTATCCAAAGTTAAAGCCTGTGCCTCGGCTCTAGAAATGCGGGTCAAGTTTTTGCCGATTTCTGAGCAGCGCTACCAACAATGGGTTGATCATCAGGGTAAATCGAGACATATTGTGACTCTCTTGGCGAGAAAAATTGAGGCTCAACATTTAGCGGCTTTAACCGCTGTGGTTTCAAAATATAAGCTTAATATAGATAAAATAGTAAGACTTTCGGGTCGAATTAATCTTCACGAGAGTGATCAGTTAGGGCGAGCCTGTGTTGAATTTTCAGCACGCGGTGAAGCCTCTGATCCACAGGCCTTTAAAAAATCACTATTAGAATTAGCCCACCAATACGATATTGATATTGCTTTTCAGGAAGACAATATTTTTAGGCGTAATCGCCGCTTGGTTGTTTTCGATATGGACTCTACCCTAATTGATGCAGAGGTTATTGATGAGCTAGCCATAGAGGCAGGCGTTGGTCAGCAGGTGGCTGAAATTACCGAAGAAGCCATGCAGGGTAAATTAGATTTTAAGCAAAGTTTTGAGAAAAGACTGTCGCTTTTAAAAGGCTTAGATGCCTCGGTGTTGCCATCTGTAGCAAAACGATTACGACTCAACGAAGGCGCTGAACATTTAATAGCGACCCTTAAAAAGTTGGGTTACAAGACCGCAATTGTATCCGGTGGCTTTAGTTTCTTTGGCGAATATCTTCAAGAAATTTTAGGTGTAGACTATGTCTATGCCAACCAGTTAGATATTGAAAATGGCAAGGTAACAGGCCGTGTTAAAGGTAATATTATTGATGGCCAGCGCAAGGCAGATTTACTCAGGCAGCTAGCTGATAACGAAGGGCTAATGTTGGAACAGGTTATCGCTGTAGGTGATGGTGCCAATGATTTACCTATGCTAGATATAGCCGGTTTGGGTATAGCCTTTAGAGCCAAGCCTTTGGTTGAAGCGTCTGCGAAGCAGGCAATCTCAAGCTTGGGGCTAGATGGCATTCTTTATCTGTTAGGGTACTCTGACAAAGACACCGATATTCTGGGTTAAAAGTACAGCCACATCAGGTATCATATAACTTTTAGCAATAATTAAGAGCAATTAATAATGGGTAACTACTCCACAAATGAATTTCGATCCGGTCTTAAAGTTATGCTAGACGGCGACCCCTGTTCAATCTTAGATAACGAATTTGTAAAACCAGGTAAAGGGCAGGCCTTTAATCGCGTTAAACTTCGAAATTTAAAAACCGGTCGAGTATTGGAAAAAACTTTTAAATCTGGAGAATCCATTGAAGGTGCCGATGTCATGGATATGGATATGCAATATCTCTATAACGATGGTGATTTTTGGTACTTTATGGAGCCCGACACCTTTGAGCAACACCAAGCTACTGAGACATCCGTTGGTGATTCTCAGTTATGGCTAAGAGAGCAGGATACCTGTGTTGTGACTCTTTATAATGGCTCACCTTTGTCTGTTACGCCGCCTAACCATGTTGAGCTTGAGATTGTCGAAACAGATCCAGGTCTTAGGGGCGATACCGCGCAGGGTGGCAACAAGCCTGCCAGGCTAGTCACCGGCGCCACTGTAAAAGTTCCCTTATTCTTAGATCAGGGCGATGTGATTAAAGTTGATACCCGAACGGGTGAATATCAGGGCCGCGTCAAAGTTTGATCCATAGGGAATTATCAATAGAGGCTTCAGCATAGATACTTGGCAACCCAGCGCAAACTCAAAAGTATTGCTAATGCGAGCGCAGTTATTCGCCTATCTGCGTACTTATTTTGCTGAGCAATCGGTGATGGAAGTTGACCCGCCGGCGCTTGCCAAAACGTCAGTTACAGACATTCACATTGAAAGTATCAGAACGCAGGTAGAGGATATTTCTGGCTACCTGCAAACCTCTCCCGAATTTTTTATGAAGCGAATACTTGCCTCTGGTATTGGCGATATTTACTCCCTAGGTAAAGCTTTTCGCGACGCAGAGCAGGGCCAGCGTCACAACCCTGAATTCACCTTGTTGGAATGGTATCGCGTTGGCTGGGATGAGTATCAGTTGATGAGCGAAGTCGAAGCTTTAATTACTGGTGTATTTAAATCAATGATTAATGCCGAAATAAATATTGCGCGTGTTAGCTATCAAGATAGTTTTCAAAAAGCTCTTAAGCTCGATCCCCACACAGCCTCTCTTGAAGCTCTTCAATCTATGGCTGTAGGTCTAGGTTACTCAGGCTGGTCAAATGAAACACGAGCCAATTGCCTCGACCTTCTATTTAGTGAACTTGTCGAATCCAGTTTGCCTAAAGGCCTGGTATTGGTATACGACTACCCTAGCTGTCAGGCTGCCCTTGCCCAAATGCGCAAAGATGAAAAAGGCAGGTGGGTCAGTCGCAGATTTGAAGTCTTTCTTAACGGCATAGAGCTAGCCAATGGTTACTTTGAGCTCAGAGACCCTCAAGAGCAGACCCGACGGTTTAATGCAGATATTGCATCTAGAAAAGCTGTAAATAAGCCGTATATGGTATTAGATCAGAATCTCGATAAAGCAATGCAAGCAGGGCTGCCTAGCTGCAGTGGTATTGCGCTGGGTGTTGACAGGCTATTGATGCAACTCTGTGGTGCTACATCAATTTCTGAGGTAATACCTTTTAGCTGGGAACGCTGTTAGCAGGATTTAAAATAGTGATTCATTAACTTTGACGGCTCATTAACATTAGTGCTACCCACGATATCTGCAGGCACACCCGCAACAATGGAATGAGCAGCTACCGATTTAAGTACCACACTTGAAGCTGCAACCATCGATCCCTCACCAATTTCGATATTTCCCAAAATTTTAGCACCAGGCCCAAGTAGGACGCCTTGCCTGATTTTTGGGTGTCTATCGCCACTTTCCTTGCCTGTGCCGCCCAGGGTGACAGATTGCATAATTGATACAGAATCCTCGATTACTGCAGTCTCGCCAATTACCAAGCCTGTTGCATGATCAATTAAAATACCCGAACCAATAGTAGCTGCAGGATGAATGTCCACTGCAAAATGAGTGGAAATACTATATTGCAGCATCAAAGCGAGTGAATGCTTGCCTTTGTGCCAAAGGTGGTGAGTTACTCTATAGGCCTGCAGTGCTAAAAATCCTTTAAAATAAAGAAACGGTGTGCTGTAAGAGGAGCATGCTGAATCCCTATCTACCGTTGCTTGAATATCGCGCGATGTGGCAAATAGTACTTCCTTATCAGAAAATACTGTATTCATTAGCGATTGGAGCAATTTCAGTGGCAAAGCATGGTTAGCCAATTTATTGGCTAGGTTATAGCTAAGCGATTCTCCCAAAGAACTATGATTAAGCACTGTAGAGCGAAAGAAATGTTCGAGCATTGGTTCTTTCGCAAGAGAGATACCCGCCTCTTCAGAAATTTTCTGCCACATAATGTCGATGGATTGCTGTTTGTTCACGTGGTTACCCATTTAATTGCAGTATTGATGCGTTATATTTTGATTGAGCCTGGCTAATTATGCCAGCTTGTTTTTGCAATGCACCATAAATCGACAGATTTTGCGCCAGCCTCTAATAAGCATAGAGTGGCTGCTTTTGCGGTTGCCCCAGTGGTTACCACATCATCTACAAGCGCCAAAGATTTATCTTTAAAGTCCTGTGAATTATAAGAACAAAAAGTTGCCGATAAAATTTTCATACGCTGTTGTCGGGTTTTAAAGCGCTGAGCTTTACCTAGTCGTTTACGTAAACAGATATCATTTCGAAGTTGAGTGCCCTGTATCTTTGAGCATATAAATTCTGCAATTAAGTAACTTTGATTAAACCCTCTAGATGCCATTTTTAACGGATGAGCAGGCATAGGTATTATTATTTTCGGCATTTCTTTGTCTTTGTAGGTAGCTATTAAGTGGTTAGCTAAAAGTAAGCTTAGCTGCTTAGTCTCAGGCGCGTGAAGATCTTTTTTAATTTGTATAATCGCTGAAGAAATTGGTTGTTTGTAGAGGCAGAGAGTAATGCAATGGCGAAAATTCGGTGGTTTTTTTTGGCAGGCAGGGCATTGGCTAGAGAGCGGTAATGGCTCAGAACAGTGCGAGCAAGCCTGTAAAATAAAAGGTAGATTATCGACACAATATGAGCAGAAAGCTTGCTGACTTGGCTTGAGCGGTTCTAGGCAGAGACTGCAAGAGCCGGGAAAAAGAATCTTTTGTAGCGAGGCCAGTGTAGGCTTTAGAGATGCCGTACTGACCATTTTATAGACCTCCTGTTTGGGAATTCCTTTAATAATAAACTAGATTAAAGCACCCTGTTGGTAGGATCATCAATAACATCGTCCGTGGTATCTAAATCTTCGCCGGTCGTCTCTGGCTGCGGATTATTCTCTGTGCTCTTACTCAGGCCGTAGTCTTCGCTTAGAATGCCGCCTGGAACCTTTGGCGCATAATCGCGAGGAGGCTGAACATCTTCAGCATTTATAAGTGGTTTGCCATCTTCATCAGTAAGGTTCAGGTCAGAGCCCCCCGACTTAAGTAGTTGCCGACCTATTTCCGGGCTGGCTAATCTTATAGCGCTAGTGGCTAAGTGTTCATGAATTTGGCGGTAACTTTGAGACATGCTGGTAGTTAAATGAGACACCTTCAAAAAGTGCTCAGTGACTTCTTGTTGGTAATGTTTAAGTTGACGCTCAGATTGCGCAAGTTTCTTTTCTAAATCTCTAACCGATTGGTCTCCAGACTGATTTTGCCGAGCAAATAAATGCCCAAGTCCAGCGCCAATCAAAAAAAATGCTGCTGCTGTCAGAATAATTGTTAACGTACCCATGCCGCCCTCTAAAAAAATTAACCCATTGCCCTATAAGCTGATGGCAATATTGTACCTCAATATGAAATTTTATACTGCATTATGCTAATGAATAGAGTATTTAATATTGCATTCAAAGAGTACAAATTATGATGGCATGGGTTGTTTTGCCGACCATGGATAGGTAGAGTGCTGGCTATCGAATTTCATTGTTCCTATTAATGACAACACCAAAACAGCGTTACTACCAAGATTTGAATCGAGAGGGCTTTGTCGCAGACAGCTCTCAGCAACATGTTGTGGAGCGTCTAGATAGTCTTCACTATCGATTAATAGATGCCAGCAGGCCTATCAAAGCAACCGGCATCATTGGTTGGATAAAAAAACATTTAAAAGAAACCCGCTTAGACACCGAGAGAGGTTTGTATCTGTGGGGTGGTGTTGGTCGTGGCAAGACCTACCTAATGGATAGTTTTTTCGAAACACTACCCTTTGAGAGTAAGTTGCGAATTCATTTTCATAGATTTATGCGCAGAGTCCATAGTGACCTCAAAGATTTTAGGGGTTGCCCTAATCCGCTGGACAAAGTGGCTGATAAAATAGCCAAAGAAACAGTGGTGATTTGTTTTGATGAATTCTTTGTCAGTGATATTACAGATGCAATGATTTTAGGCACCTTGTTTGAGGCGCTGTTTGCGCGAGGTGTTTGTTTGGTTGCAACATCCAATATAGAACCGGCAAGGCTCTATAAAAACGGTTTACAGAGGCAACGTTTTTTGCCTGCAATAGATTTGATTGAAAAGCACTGTGAGGTAATTAATGTAGAGGGTGGCATGGATTACCGTTTGAGGGCGTTAAGTAATACCTCGCTTTATCATTATCCGCTCAATAAAAATAGCCAGGATGCTATTTCAGACATCTTTAAAAGTCTAACCTCTAATGATGCCAGAATTACGCGAAAAAGTGACGTAATTATCAATGGCAGATCAATACCAGTTGTAGCTATGACCTCAGATGTTGTATGGTTCGATTTTGCTGCTATATGTGAGGGTCCGCGAAGTCAAAACGACTACATAGACCTAGCCTGTGAATTTCATGCGGTTGTGGTGAGTAATATCCCAGCACTAAATAGAGGCAAAGACGATGGCGCAAGGCGCTTTATAAATTTAGTTGATGAGTTCTATGATCGCAACGTAAAACTTGCGCTAACAGCAGAGCATCCCCTTGAAGAACTTTATCAGGGCAGTAAATTATCATTTGAGTTTGAGCGAACAAAAAGTCGGCTTATAGAAATGCAAAGCTTAGAATTTTTGGCTCAGGCACACCACTCTGATTAGTTACTTAAGGTGGATTTTTAGGCTAATTATCTAAATCTTCCGTAAGTATTTGCAAAATTTTGACTACCATTGTTAAAAAAGTTGGTTTTTGTATTAATAACTCTTGTAATAGAGCGATATGCTCTTTACAATTCGCCCCCTTTTTTGGGATACCCCAGGCTTAGGCAGGAACTAATGAAAACATATAGTGCAAAAGCAGAATCAGTAGAGCGTGATTGGTATGTCGTTGATGCGGCCGGTAAAACACTGGGTCGTTTAGCGACTGAAATTGCGACTAGGTTGCGTGGTAAACATAAGCCCGAGTACACACCTCATGTTGACACTGGCGATTACATCGTAGTTGTTAATGCTGAGAAAGTGACGGTAACGGGAAATAAAGCTACGAAGAAAATTTATTACTCTCACACTGAATATCCAGGTGGCATTAAGGATATCAGTTTTGAAAAGTTGTTGGATAAAGCGCCTGAGCGTGTAATTCAATCAGCGGTCAAAGGCATGTTGCCTAGGGGCCCACTTGGGCGTGAAATGTTCAGAAAGATGAAAATCTATGTAGGTTCAGAACATCCTCACACAGCGCAACAGCCTCAGACTCTAGAACTGTAACGGAAAATTATCATGGCAGACTCTCAATATTACGGCACTGGCCGACGTAAGACATCAGCGGCCCGCGTGTTTCTTAAAAGCGGTAAAGGCGACATTCAGGTTAACAATCGTTCGTTAGACGTCTACTTCGGTCGTGAAGTAGCTAGAATGATTGTTCGTCAACCTTTCGATGTGGTTGATCTAGTTGACAAGTTCGATGTTAAAATTTCTGTCAGTGGTGGTGGTAACTTCGGACAAGCCGGTGCTATTCGTCACGGCATTGCACGTGCTTTGCTTGAGTATGATGAAAATCTTCGTCCATCGCTTAGAAAGGCTGGATTCCTAACCCGTGATGCTCGTCAAGTTGAGCGTAAAAAGGTTGGTTTGCACAAAGCAAGGAAACGTCCACAGTTCTCCAAGCGTTAATTTGCAAAGTTTTAAAAAAGCCCAGCATTTTGTTGGGTTTTTTTTTGCCTAAAAATCAAACGTTTAGCTATTTTGTAGCGCTAAGCAGATTGCTATAAAAACTGCTTTAGAGTATAATTTTCTACCTAAAATAAGGCCTCACATTCCGGTGGGGTCTGCATTCCAAATTTTGTAAGGGAGAGCGTCATGAGCAATGACGGTGTCAACCAAAGTCGTCGTAAATTTTTGTTAGGAGCTACTGGTGTTGTCGGTGGAGCTGGAATTGTGGGTGCAGCTGTTCCCTTTGTAGCCTCTTGGCAACCTAGCGCTAAAGCTAAAGCCGCTGGTGCTCCAGTTAGGGTTAATATTTCTAGACTCGAGGCAGGTGGTAGACTCGTGGTCGAGTGGCGGGGTAAGCCAGTTTATATAGTGCGTCGTACCCAGGAGTCACTTGACGCTATTAATCAAATCGAATCTGAGTCATTGAAAGATGCAAACTCTCAGAGTGCCAATCAGCCTGCTTACGTTGGCGGTAGCGCAAGATCGCTTCAGGGTAAAGAAGAAGTGTTAGTGCTCGTAGGTTTATGTACGCATCTTGGTTGCGCGCCTATTTACAGACCCGATGTAGGTGCTGCTGATTTAGGTGGAGACGCTTGGCTTGGTGGATTTTTCTGTCCCTGTCACGGTTCAACATTTGATATGTCTGGTCGTGTTTTTGTCAACGTCCCTGCACCGACTAATTTAGAAATTCCTCCTCATAATTACGAGTCGGATGATGTTTTAGTTATTGGTGTAGACTCGGAGGTGGCGTAATGAGTAAATTAAATAGTTTTGCTGCATGGTTTGATTCCCGTATGCCTACTCTTAAGCGAGAGTGGAACCGTCATATGGCCGAATATTATGCGCCCAAGAATTTCAATTTCTGGTACTTCTTTGGTGTTTTATCCATGGTTGTGTTGGTTATTCAGCTCATAACCGGTATATGGTTGTTAATGAGTTATCAGGGTTCTGCAGAGCAGGCCTTTGCTTCAGTTGAATATATAATGCGAGATGTCGAGCTTGGTTGGATAATCCGCTATGCTCACTCAACAGGGGCCTCAGCCTTCTTTATTGTTGTCTATCTACATATGTTCCGCGGTCTGATTTATGGATCCTACAAGGCGCCTAGAGAGTTGGTGTGGATCTTTGGAATGACTATTTATGTTGTCCTAATGGCAGAAGCCTTCCTAGGCTATGTGCTCCCTTGGGGTCAGATGTCTTACTGGGGTGCTCAGGTAATTATCTCGCTCTTTGGCGCTATTCCTGTAGTAGGCGAAGATATAGTTCAGTGGATTCGTGGCGATTACCTAATCTCCGGTATCACTCTAAATCGCTTTATGTCACTTCATGTTGTGGCTATGCCAATCATCCTTTTGGCGCTTGTAGTAATGCATATTATTGCCTTACACGATGTGGGTTCAAACAACCCAGATGGTGTAAGTATCAAGAAATACAAGGACAAAAACGGTAACCCAATTGATGGCGTTCCTTTCTTTCCTTATTTTGTTATCCATGATCTAGCGCCTATTGTTGTATTTTTCTTTGTCTTCTGCGCAATTTTGTTCTTTATGCCAGAGATGGGTGGTTACTTCTTAGAGCATGCTAATTTCGAAATTGCTAATTCTCTTAAGACGCCAGAGCATATTGCACCCGTTTGGTATTTCACACCGTTCTACTCGATGTTGCGTGCGGTACCTGATAAGTTGGGCGGCTTTATAACTATGGCGGCAGCAATTGCGATACTATTTGTGTTGCCATGGCTTGATAGAAGCCCTGTTCGATCTATGCGTTACAAAGGTATTATCAGTCGGGTTGCTATTTTAGTATTTGCAGCCTGCTTTATTGTTCTAGGTTATTTAGGCGTTAAGGCACCGACACCGGGTCGTACCTTGCTAGCTCAAATTTGTACCATTCTTTACTTCGGTTATTTTGTTGGCATCTACTTCTGGACTCGTTATGAAACGACTAAGCCAGAGCCAGATCGAATTACCATGGATGGCGGTATGGGCTTTTGGAAGTCTATGGGTGCGCTATTATTCGTTGTACTGCTGGTAGTTTTACCAATTAAGGCGGTTGGTGCAGAGGGTGGAAAATCCTGTGGCACAATTGATTGTGAACCTTTTCAGGCAGAGTTAACGGATTATGCATCTCTCCAGCGTGGCGCAAACTTAACCGTTAACTATTGCTTGGGTTGCCATTCTTTTAAGTATTCTCGCTGGGAGCGAGTCGCGGATGATTTAAAAATACCTCATGATCTAATGATGGAAAATGTGGTTTTTAGCGGTCAAAAAATTGGTGAGTTAATGAAGATCGCTATGCCATCAGATAAAGCAGAGCAGTGGTTTGGTGCTGTTCCGCCAGATTTAACATTGGTAGCTAGATCGCGTTCACCTGAGTGGATCAATACTTACTTAAAAACATTTTATGTAGACCCGACTCGACCATTGGGCGTTAATAACAAAGTTTATAAAGATGTTGGTATGCCTCATGCACTGTTAGATTTACAGGGCCTGCAACAATGTGCTCCAGGCCCAGTGATTGCTGGTAATGGCGGAATCAAACGAGACCTTCTTACGGGTGAAGATTTGCTTGAGGACCCCTGTGGTCGTTTTACGCTAGCTGAATCGGGTACTTTGAATGAAGAAGAATTTGATCAAGCTGTCTACGATATTACCAATTTCCTCGCATATATTGCAGAGCCAATGGCTGAGCAGCGTAAGCAAATTGGACGATGGGTGCTATTATTTTTACTTCTACTTTTAGTTCCTGTGTTATTGTTAAATCGTGAATACTGGAAGGGCATTCACTAATAGAGCAAATAGTTTCGGCTATCTGCGATAACTGCTAAATTAAATAGACGCTATTCATCAACGCGTAAAATGAGAGGCTACCTTGCGACGATCATCAATGACATTATTTTCCGATCCTTGTTCACAATACAGTCATAGGGTACGTATTGTACTCGCCGAAAAGGGTGTAACTGTCGATATCGAAGATATCGATCCAAACAACGTTACTCAGGAAATTCTAGAGGCTAACCCCTACGGAACCCTGCCAACATTAGTTGATCGTGATTTAGCGCTTTATGAATCAAAAGTGGTTATGGAATATCTTGATGAGCGTTTTCCTCATCCGCCGTTATTGCCTGTGTACCCTGTAGCAAGAGCACAGAGTCGTTTATGGATTCACCGTATTGAGCGTGATTGGTGTTCATTGGTGGATAGCATTATTACGAATTCTGACCCTAAAAAATCAGAGGCCCAACGAAAAAAACTTAAGGAATCACTGATTTCAATTTCTGATCTCTTTATTGAAATGCCTTATTTTATGAGTGAGGAATTCACACTGGTTGATTGCTGCTTAGCGGCAATGCTTTGGCGGCTTCCACAGTTAGGTATTGAGCTTCCTAATACTCGTCAGACAAAGCCATTATTTACTTATATTGATCGTTTATTTGAAAGACCATCATTCCAAGAAAGCCTTACCGATCTTGAGCGTGAAATCCGCGCTTAATTTCCTGAGATGTCTATGAAGTCCAATCGTCCCTATTTGCTTAAAGCCTTTTATGACTGGATAGTAGATAGCGAATGTACTCCGTATATCGCTGTCGATGCCTATTATTCGGGTGTCGCGGTTCCTCAAGAGTTTGTAGCCGATGGTCAGATTGTGCTAAATGTTGCTCCTCGAGCAGTGAGTCACTTTGACATGAATCATCAATTTATAGCATTCACCACTAGATTTGGCGGCATACCCATAGATATAATGGTGCCGATAGGTTCTATTTTGGGTATTTATGCCTATGAAAACGGTGAAGGCATGGTGTTTGAGCTTGAAGATGAGCCTGAAAATGATCCGCCTCCGATCAAAGGCCCGACTATGGTGCCATCATCTCAAAAGACAACCAAAACCTCAAAATCTAATACAAAGCCATCGTTACGCGTCGTTAAATAAAATATTACAGTTAAGGCTTTGATGGAGCAATCTATGTCTAAGCCTATCGCGATACTTTCTGCAAAGCGTACCCCAATTGGAAGCATGCTGGGTGACCTTTCAACGGTCAAAAGCCCGCAATTAGGTGCAGCAGTGATAGCTGCCGTCAAACAAGACTCTGGGTTGAATTCAAATCGAATAGATGAAGTCATTATGGGATGCGTGCTAAGTGCCGGTGTTGGTCAAGCGCCTGCCCGTCAGGCTGCATTAGCCGCAGGTTGTAGTTTAGGTACGGCATGCACTACGGTGAATAAAGTCTGTGGCTCTGGCATGAATGCCGTGATTATTGCCGGTGGTATGGAGAATATGAGCCTAGCGCCTCATTTAATTCCACAGGCTCGTCAGGGTCAACCTTTCGGCAGCATGAAGATGCTCGATCATATGCAGTTTGATGGGCTGCAAGACCCATTTACTGCAGTTGCTATGGGCGAGTTTGCTGAACAATGTGCGACTAAGTATAACTTTAGCCGTGAAGCTCAAGACGCCTTTGCTCTAGAGTCTTTGAGACGCGCACAAAAAGCTATTAGGTCGGGTCTATTTAAAAAAGAAATTACGCCGGTCATTGTTTCATCTGGCAAAGCCAAAATAGAGGTCGAACATGATCAGCAGCCCCTGGCAGCCAAACCTGAAAAAATTCCTAGGCTTCGACCTGCTTTTTGTAAAGATGGTACGGTGACAGCAGCCAATGCTAGCTCAATATCGGATGGTGCTGCAGCACTGTCTCTTATGCTAGTTGATCAGGCAAAAGCTGAAAATTTGAAGCCTATTGCACTGATACAGGGATATGATCAGGCGGCACATGAACCAGAATGGTTCACTACAGCACCGGTTACAGCGATTGAAAAGACACTAGAGCGAGTCGGCTGGTCCATTGAAGAGGTGGATCTTTGGGAAATAAATGAAGCTTTTGCAGTGGTTACTTTGGCCGCGATGCATGAATTGAATATTAGCCATAATAAGGTGAATATTAACGGCGGTGCCTGCGCGTTAGGCCACCCCATTGGCGCAAGTGGCGCTAGGATTATTGTTTCATTAATTAATGCATTGCACCAAACAGGCGGCAAAAAGGGCGTTGCTAGTCTCTGTATCGGAGGTGGTGAGGCCACCGCAGTGGCCCTTGAATTGGTCTAGGTCAGTTAGTTAACATATTCAAATACTTTGACAACACTTCTCACGCCACTGTTACTGCTAGCAATATTGGCGGCTAAATCGCCATTCTCTTTGGTGGTTATACCCATAAGAAAGACAACACCATCTTCGGCAAAAACAGTTATCTGAGACGAAGTAACCTGCTTCTCGAGCACTAATTTTGCTTTTATTTGTGCGGCTAAAATAAGATCATTTGTGCGTGAAACCAGTGAGGTATTACCTCTAACTTGTAATTCATTATGTACTTTTCGTACACCAGTAAAGTCTCTCGCAACTTTTCCTGCTAACGCTTTCAGTTCATTACTTGGCACTTCTCCAGCGAGAAGGACTACAGCATTGACAGTAGTTACATTAATATGGGACTTATCAAGTCCTGAATCTGCTTTTTTAAGGTTTACGCCAATAAAGGTACTCATTTTTGCATCATTAAGATTTGAAATAACACCTTTTTTGGTGGGGTCAGGCTCAAAAGACTCCTGTGTCAATTTGTTGATCACAGTGGTGCAGCCACTTAAAAAAATTACGCTGATACCCAGCAATAGTGCTTGTTTCATTTAATTTTCTCCAAAAATAATATTGTCTATTAATGCGCAAAGGCACTGAATAATTAAAAAATTTACCGCTGAATTCGATTGTTGACCAAAGTCGGCACAGATTATTGCTATATCCTGCTGGCTGAGCTTTTCTGTCAACAATTGGTCGTTAGTTGCTGAAATTAATAACACTAACAGCCCTTTTTCTATTGCCGTATCGATAGCATTTTGCAATAAAATATTTTTATTGCCTGAACTAAAAACAACCAGTATATCGCCGTTTTTGCCATGGATATGCAGTAAATTAGAGAAGCAATCTTCTTGTTTGTCAGCTTCTGCTAAGCGATCTAAATGAATCGCAGGAAACCCAGGCCGTTCAATCTGATAACCCGTTGTTAAATAATGCACTAACAGTTGAGATGCGGCCGTTGTTTCACCAACACCACAGCAAAAAATTGACTGACCAGAAAGAAGCCTTTGGGTTATTTTTTCCGCAGCATCAGTAATCTTTTCACCGCAATTTTCGCCCATCATCATAGTGGCTTCAATATGATTTTGCAGGTGTTGAAATACCAATTGATCCATAATTCTGGTTCCGATAAAAATTTAGCTTAGGATATTCTTAATCCAGTTGAGAGTACAGTGTAAATCCGATTCTTTGGAAGGACTTATGGCAATAGCATCAAATCTTATGGCCGTGTTAATACCGTATTTTTTTTTAAGTAGATAATATTGAGCTGTGGCTGTCAATCGTTGGCATTTTTTGTCTGTTATTGAGGCTTCTGCACTGCCAAAGTCAGTATTTTTCCTATACCTTACTTCTATAAAAATAAGGCAATCATCTGCTTTCATAATAAGGTCTATTTCACCGTATTTACTATGAAAATTGCGATCTATTATTGTTAAGCCTTGAGATTTTAACCACTTGCAAGCAAAATTTTCTGACCAATCTCCTAATGCTTTGGGGTTTGCCTTCGATGCCTGGCAGGGCAAGTATAATTTTTTCTCTATTTGATAACTCAATGATAATCCCTCCGTGGATATAAAAAATAGGGTTAATAAATTTCGGTAGCTTTACCTCGTTCAAATCTAGCCCATTTTTGCTCTCGGAAAATTACGCCATTTTGATATGAAAGCAACCCAGTTGCGCCAAAAATTGGCAATATTTGGGATTGCTCAATATTATTAAGGTTTCTTGAAATTAAAAAGCTATCATTTCCCAGTGCATAAAGACGTCTAAAAGCTGTATGTAGCTGAGTATCTGGCTTTAATTCTTCCGATAGTTGTCCCGACAATGCCCAGGGCATAGATGAAAACTCTACAGTTGATAGATCACGGTCTAAGCCAATTTGCTCTTCGCCATTGTAAATGTGCGAGGTAGCCATAACTGGTATGTTGGAGGCATAGAGAAAATCTAATGCAGGTTTTATTTGTCGTGCTTTTAACGGATAGCCTAGCATCACCACTAGATCTATGTCTTGGCGCCTTCTTGCAGCATAGTTTACACGGCTGTTAATAAATCGTTTGATAGCCAAGCCGCGCTGTTCACTTAAGTTTATATACAGTGGTTGTTTAAGTAGTTTTGTAAAATCGTTAACTGATAACGAATAATGAACATTTTCTACTATGGTTCCACCTTGTTCAGTCCAATACTGGGTAAAAAATGTAGCAGATCTGTGTCCCCAGTTATTGTCTGGCGAGATTATTAAAATATTGTTAAAGCCTTTTCCCTGAGCGCGATCAGCTATTTGTGTTAACTCATCTACTGTGGAGAGTCCAAACTGGAAAAGATTATCAGTATTAATGGGGTCTGGGTTATCCAGCCTATTTAAAGTAAGTGTTGGGATGGGTAAATCACCCGATAAGATTAAATCTTCAACTTCAGATTGGCGCATTGGTCCAATGACCATGTCTACGCCATCGGATACTGCTTGATTATAGATTTCAAGAATGGGCTGGGTCGAAGTGTCGTAAATAATCAGCTCAGGAAGATTGGTTGGTTTCTTACTGGGTAGATTCATGGTTTGGTAGTAGGCATCCATAAAGCCCTGTATTACTGTGTTGCTTGCAATGTAATAGTTTTCTTGAAAGGGCAGAAGTAATGCAATTTTTTCAGGATTACTGTCCCAAAATTTACCCCGGCTGAAATAACTGGGTGGAATTTTTGCAGCTGGATGGCTTTTCCAGTTGCGTCGCCATTGGCTGAGCAAGTAATACTGTTCATCAGGGTGACCTGTGTAGCGGCGACTAGAGGCGGCTAGAGCCAGCCATCCCGATAAAATTGAGCTAGTGCCTTTTGCCTCATTTAGTTGGCTATAAGACATGCGCGATAGTGCTACCCAGATGCGATCATGGATATCACGAACCTGAGTTTTGCGCTTTACCAGCCGGCTCAATGCAGTTAATTTATCTATACCTCGATGAAAATCGCCAATGGCAAAGGTCACATCGGCGTGTAGACTAAGTATTCGCTGCTTGAGTTCAATGTTTTGACGGTTAAAAAGTCCTTTAAATCTTGGTTGATTAAGTAACTGATCTGCAGATTTTCTATCAAATTGCGCAATGAAATTTTCTGCGGCCAATAAAGTAAAGTTAATAAATTGTCGGTTGCTAAGGTTTTGAGTTTGTATAGCGCCTAACAATGTACGGCCGTCCTCAATATTACCTGCCGCTAAAAAGGCTTCTGCGGCAGACAACTTTTCTTGATCAGACAATTCAGTCATATCAAAAAGCAAAGGATCTAGTTCACCTGAAAAATTTTTACCAAGTTGCAGGTAAAAATCTGTGGTATCGACTTTTTGCGAACTTGTAGTTGGCGCACAACCCCCAATAAAGGCTAAGATGCTCACTAAGATTAATAAAGGCAAAGTATTTTTTTTCATGGACTCTAATCGAACCGGAACATTAAGTATTGTAGCAACTCCTATAGGCAACCTGCACGATATGGTACCTCGCGCAGTGCAGACTCTCCAAGCTGTTAGTTTAATCGCCTGCGAGGATACTCGCCACAGTAAAAAATTACTAAATCATTTTAATATAGACAAGCCCTGCGTAGCCTATCACGATCATGGCAATAGACATATGATTAACAAGCTACTCAAAAAACTGGAAGAAGGAGAGGATATTGCGCTTATTTCTGATGCGGGTACGCCTTTAATTTCTGATCCAGGTTATCGGTTAGTAGCTCAGGCGCGAAGTAGAGGGATCACCGTTGTGCCTGTCCCTGGTGCCTGCGCGGCAATAGCCGCACTTAGCGTGTCTGGATTACCCACAGATAGTTTTTTCTTTGGCGGTTTTTTACCCGCTAAAAGTGGCCAGCGTAAAACAGCCTTATCCGAACTTAGGGGTTCTTCTGGAACGCTTGTTTTTTATGAGGCGCCTCATCGAGTTCTAGATACTGTTACTGACATGGTTGCAGTCTTTGGCGACCAACGTCAGGGGTTTTTAGCGCGAGAAATTAGTAAGGCATTTGAAACTTTTATGCAGGGCACTCTCGGAGAATTGCAGCAATATATTGCACAGGATAGTAATCAGCAACGAGGCGAAATAGTGTTAGTTATTGCTGGGGGCGCTGAAAAAAACGATGCAGTAACAGTAGATTCTGAAAAAATGCTTAAATTGCTATTAAAAGAATTGCCCGCATCAAAGGCCGCTTCAATAACAGCAAAGATCTGTGGTGCAGATAAAAAAGTTATGTACCAGACAGCACTTAAGTATCAGGGTAAATAGCTAGTCGTTTGGCCATCCGCCAAGATCTTTCCAGCGGTTAACGATGGTACAAAAAAGCTCGGCTGTTTTTGTAGTATCGTACAGTGCTTGGTGTGCATCTTGGTTGTTAAAGTCTATTTTTGCAGCCTGGCAGGCCTTAGCCAGCACAGTTTGCCCAAAGGCTAAACCGGCCAAGCTTGAGGTGTCGAAACACGAAAATGGATGAAACGGACTGCGCTTAATTTGCGACCTTTTTACTGCAGCATTAACAAACCCAAGGTCAAAATGTGCATTATGTGCCACCATAACGGCACGAGTGCACCCGGTTTCTGAAATCTCTCGACGAATGGGTTGAAAAATGTCGCGAAGCGCCTCACCCTCGTCTACTGCATTGCGTTCAGGGTCATAAATATCAATGCCGGTAAATTCTAGTGCGGCCTGTTCTACAATGGATCCAGAAAAAGGCTCGATATTTTTGCTAAAACTTTCTTTAATTTGTAGATTTCCCTGGCTATCCATTTCTAAGATAACCGCTGCTATTTCCAAAAGGGCATCGGTTCCTGAATTGAAGCCACCCGTTTCAACATCAATAACCACGGGAAGGAATCCACGAAATCGTTGCGAAATCAATGATGGTCTTAATAGTTCCGCTGGCATTTCCATCAGGATTGCATTCTCCAATTAATCGTATTGTCTGCTCCTAAAGGGATAATTTCAGAGCCTTCAAATGGCAGCGATGCAGGTATTTTCCAGGATTCACGTTTTAGCGTAATTTTTGATTGATTGTAAGGGAGATTATAAAAATCGGGCCCATTAGTACTGGCAAAAGCTTCAAATTTATCCATGGCATTCGCTTGATCAAAAATCTCAGCATAGAGCTCAATTGCAGCCGGATGACTAAAGCACCCAGCACAGCCGCAGGCAGTCTCTTTGTTTTCTTTAGTGTGGGGTGCTGAATCAGTCCCCAAAAAGAATTTTTTGTTACCGCTAGTCACTGCGTTAATAAGTGCTTTTTGATGGATGTCGCGCTTTAAAATGGGTAAACAATATAGATGAGGACGAATACCACCGGCAAGCATATGGTTGCGATTATAAAGTAAGTGCTGTGGCGTAATCGTGGCAGCAACATTATCGGATGCCGTACTAACAAAGTCAGCAGCCTGCTGCGTAGTGATATGCTCCAGAATTATTTTTAAATTCGGGAAGCTTTCAACCAGCCTTGTAAGATGCCGTTCAATAAATACAGCTTCACGATCAAAAATATCTATATCGACATCGGTGACTTCACCATGTAGCTGTAACACCATGCCCACTTCCTGCATAGTATCTAAAACGTCATTAATATGAGACAGATCGGTAACGCCAGAATCGGAGTTGGTTGTAGCACCTGCAGGATAATATTTACAGCCATAAATAAACCCGCAATCAGCGGCTGCGCGGATTTCATCAGTAGTTGTATTGTCGGTCAGATAAAGAACCATTAATGGCTCCCAATTAGAGCCTGCCGGACGGTTGGCTCTAATTCTGTCTCGGTATTCACGCGCTTTTGCAACCGTGGTTACCGGTGGTTTTAGGTTAGGCATAACGATACCTCGTCCAAAACCACGTGTTGCCGCCGGAACTGATGTGGCTAATGCTGAGTAATCACGGAGATGCAGATGCCAGTCGTCCGGTTGAATAATACTTATTTGGTTCATGGTGTAAGAATCCGCAGTTAAGGTACTAATGCTACCCTAATCTTGGGCTTCATAACAGACTTATGAAAGAAGTGATGCTAGCTAGTAAGCGCAAATGTGATATCTGCAACTATAAACAACACAGCGGGTCGAAATTAGGGTAAAATCCGCGCAAATATCAATCAATAGGGTTTAGTCAAGTGCCATCGGTTAATAAAGTAGTTCTCGCTTATTCTGGCGGTTTAGATACCTCCGTTATTGTTAAATGGTTACAAGAGGAATATCAGTGTGAGGTTGTTACCTTTACAGCTGATATAGGGCAGGGCGAAGAGGTTGAACCTGCACGCGCCAAAGCTGAGGCGCTGGGTGTAAAAGAAATTTATATAGATGATCTGCGTGAAGAATACGCTAGAGACTATGTATTCCCAATGTTTCGCGCTAATACCATTTATGAGGGTGAGTACCTGCTGGGTACCTCGATTGCACGGCCATTAATTGCTAAACGATTAATTGAAATCGCTAATGAAACCAATGCGGATGCTATTTCACATGGTGCTACAGGCAAGGGCAATGATCAGGTGCGCTTTGAGCTAGGTGCCTATGCGCTTAAGCCAGGTATTCAGGTTATTGCGCCATGGCGTGAATGGGATCTTAATTCTCGAGACAAGCTAATGGCTTACTGTGAACAGCATAGTATTCCTGTTGAAATGAAGCGAGGTAAAAAATCTCCATTTTCTATGGATGCAAACCTGCTTCATATTTCCTATGAAGGCGGTAATCTAGAAGATCCATGGTCTGAAGCTGAGGATGATATGTGGCGTTGGACTGTGGCTCCAGAGGATGCGCCAGACCAGCCTACCTACTTGGATATTAGCTATCAGCAAGGCGATATTGTTGCAATTGATGGCAAAGCAATGTCACCGGCTACAGTGATTGAATTTCTTAATAAGGTCGCTGGGGACAATGGCGTGGGTCGACTAGATATCGTTGAAAATCGCTATGTTGGCATGAAATCCAGAGGCTGCTATGAGACCCCTGCAGGCACTGTAATGATGAAGGCTCATCGCGCGATTGAATCTATTACATTAGACCGCGAGGTAGCGCACCTTAAAGACGAGCTGATGCCAAAATATGCAAAACTTATTTACAACGGTTATTGGTGGGCACCAGAGCGTTTGATGTTGCAAAGTGCCATTGACCAAAGCCAGCAGGTTGTAAATGGTGATGTGCGAGTTAAGCTTTACAAAGGAAATGTAAGTGTTGTCGGCCGCAAATCAGATGACAGTTTATTTGATGCTAATATTGCGACATTTGATGATGATGGTGGTGCTTATAATCAAGCGGATGCTGAAGGCTTTATCAAGCTTAATGCATTACGCTTACGAATTGCCGCAGAGACTGGCCGTAAGCTTTAATTAGAAAAAACGGGTGTTAAAAGATTGCTTTTAACACCCGAAATGATTGCAATATGGCCTAAGAAATCTGCCCTGTAGTTCTAATTCTTTTAGCACCTTTAAGTGGTGCTGGCTTAGCTGACGCAGCTCGCTGTTTGAAGTAGCTATCAATGACATTTTTAATCGCCATTAAAAAACCCATAACTAGAAAAGCCCCAGGGGGCAGAACAGCAATTAGGAAGCTATAACCCTCGCCGAAGGGTCTAAGTGCCCAGCTAGAAGCATTAGCGCCAAACAAGAGTTGCATATCAATAAATAGGGTGCCCTGTCCTAATAATTCTCTTAAGCCGCCAAGTAGTATTAGCACCATAAGAAACCCTAAACCCATCATTAAGCCGTCTAAAGCGGCCATGCCCACTGATTGCTTGCTAGCAAAGGCTTCCGCTCGGCCTAAGATCGCGCAGTTGGTAACGATCAATGGAATAAATATACCTAGAATTTGATATAACTCATAGGTAAAGGCCTTCATTAGCAATTCTGCACAGGTAACAAAGGTCGCAATAATAATAACGAAGACAGGCAGTCTTACGGCATCGCTTACATGGTGGCGGATTATTGATACGATAACATTTGATCCAATAAGCACCATCATAGTGGCTAGGCCAAGCCCTAGAGCATTGACTACGGTGCCTGTAACCGCGAGAAGGGGGCAAAGACCCAGTAGCTGCACCAGTGCGGGGTTATTAGTCCACAGCCCGTTTTTAGTAACTTCAGAGACACTTACTTCGCTCATGGTATTGGCTGCTCATCAAAAGATTGGCTATTTGAATAACTAAGAGCTGTTAGTAATCGCTCTTTGTCTTGATTAAAGTAAGCTAAGGTTTTAGCTATCTGGTGGATAACCGCACGTGGGGTAATAGTCGCACCGGTAAACTGATCGAATTCGCCTCGATCCTTTTTTACGTTCCATGCATTTATTTCTGGATTGGTTAAAGACTTACCGTTGAAACTTAGAATCCAGTCACTTTTTCGCAAATCAACTTTGTCGCCTAAGCCTGGGGTTTCTTTGTGCTCAACAACTCGTGCACCTGCAACAGTACCATCAAAGTTAACGCCAACAATCATAGCGATATCACCACTGTAACCATCGGCAGTTACTGTTGGAATAATTGCCGCAATCGGCTGATTGTCTAGACGAGCAATATGGATAACCCCGCCAGATTTAAGGCCCAGGGTTGACCAGAATTTTTCAGGAATAGGCTGAATATCAACTAAAAGATCATTGTTGTGTAGCGCCAAAGGAACAATCTCAAAGAGTGCTCTCTGTGCTGCTGCGCGTTCTGATTCAGTTATTCTCTGTTCAGTAAGGCGATCTGTAGAAGCCAAAATAAGCGCTGTAACTAGCGCAAAAAAGGCTAATAGCAAGCTGTTTTTACCTATAGATTTAAGAATCATTAGTCTTCTAGCCTCTCTGTTGCTTTGCGACGGTCGGTATGTCCATAGGTGCGTGGCAAGGTATAGTTATCGATAAATGGTGCGGTAAAGTTTGCTAATAAAACAGCAAAAGCAACAGCATCAGGGTAGTTGCCCCAGGCGCGTATAATAAAGATTAGAAAGCCTATTAGTGCACCATAAATTAATCGGCCGCGATTACTAACAGCAGAGGATACCGGGTCGGTAAGAATAAAAAAAGCACCCATCATGGAGGCGCCACTAAAGAGATGCATTATGGGTGAGCCGGCGCTATCAGAGCTGCCTGCATCCCAAAAAACCAATGACATAAAAGCCAGTGTTGCCAGCATTGCTACAGGACCGTGCCAGGTAAATACCCTGCTTGAAAGCATAACAATACCGCCAATCAAGAAGCCGAGATTAACCCACTCCCAGCCTGCACCAGCAAACATAGCCTGACTAAATAAAGGATCTTGCTGATAGATTTGATCTACGGTTAGCCCCGAAGCATGCTTAAAACTATCTAATGGGGTCGCGCTAGTTATGCCATCCATCGGCGATAAGCCAAAGAAAACTAACTTTAAAGATTCCAAGAAATCGGGATGTGAAATGCCATCGGGCAAAAGTGCAAGGGGTGCTACCCAGGTGCTCATCTGTATTGGAAATGAGATAAGAAGAACGACATAACCTACCATTGCAGGATTAAACGGGTTGTATCCCAGTCCACCAAACAGTTGTTTAGCAAGCACTACCGAAAATACTGTGCCAATAACTACAACCCACCAGGGGCAGAGTGGAGGCAACGCTAAACCCAGTAAAACCGCAGTCACTAATGCACTATAATCTTTTAAATAGAAGCCAAGCGGACGATTGCGCATTTTTAAAATTAACGCTTCACAGGTTAAGGCAGTAACACTGGCTGTAATTACATTGATAAACGAGCCCCAGCCAAACTGCCACGTAAGCGCAATTAATCCAGGTATTGTCGCCCATACAACCAACTGCATAACTTTTGCAGTATTCTGGGCGCCATGGGCATGGGGTGATGTCACCTGTTTAAAAGCCATTATTTGGAATGCTCCGCTAGGCGAAAGTTCGCCTTTTCAAGTTTTTGCTGAGCGCCAGACAATGCTGCAGTGAGTATATTAATTTTCTCACCAGTCTCAGTATTAGCTAGAGCGCTATCAAGTTTATCCTGTGCTTTTTGAACTCGCATCTGCGCACTAGATACAGCGCGTTCAAGTTTTGCTAGTTCCTGTTCTGGGCTCGCCTTCTTGGTCGCCGCACGCGCCTGTGCTGCTGCAACTATATCAGCAGTGGTGTTTGATGCGGTTGAGGCCTGAGCTAATTTAGCTGCTTCACGCCGAGCTGCTCGTTTAGCTTCACGTTCTTTGTCGGCTAATTCGATGCGTTGTTGACGAAATTCAAAACGCTCGCGTGCCTGTGCTGATTTTACTTTTTCTTCTTGCGCTTTTTTGATATCACTTTTACTGCTTCGATAATGTTGAACCAGCGGAATATTACTAGGACAAACATAGGAGCAGGCGCCGCATTCAATACAGTCAAAAAGATTATGAGATTCAAGACGATCATGGTCTTTAGCTTGTGAATACCAGAGTAGCTGTTGTGGCAATAAAGACGCAGGGCATGCCTCAGCGCACATTCCACAACGAATACAGGCCTGCGCAGGCTCATTATGTGGTATTTCTTCAACGCTAGGTGCCAAGATACAGTTACTGGTTTTTACAATGGGAATTTTCTGAGAGGTAAGACTGAAGCCCATCATTGGCCCGCCCATAATAACGCGACTACAACGCTGTGCATCAAAGTTATTATATTCAAGCATGTGTTCTACAGGCGTGCCAATTAAAACATCATAGTTTCTATTGATTCCACATGCCTCACCTGTAACCGTTGTAACTCTTGATATTAGTGGCTCGCCGTTCACAACAGCACGCTTTATTGCATAGGTTGTACCGATGTTAATACAGAGCATGCCAATATCAGCAGGGATCTTACTGCTAGGTAATTCTTTTCCCGTAAGGATATAAATAAGCTGCTTTTCACCGCCTGATGGGTATTTGGTAGGGAATGAAACCAGATTAATGCCAGTATCCTGAATATGCGGGGCAAGTGCTTTAATCGCTTCGGGTTTATTGTCTTCTATCCCGATCATAATATTGTCAGGATTGCCTAGAATATGACTTAGAATTCGAATCCCTTCAATAATTCCTTCGGCGCGTTCACGAATCAAGGCATCATCAGCTGTAATATAGGGTTCACATTCTGTGGCGTTAATAATTAGCGTATCAATAGGACGCTGAAAGCCAGGGTTTAGCTTAACTGCTGTTGGAAAGCCCGCGCCTCCCATGCCGGCAATGCCCGCCTCTGTAATAATGGATAACAGTGCGCGAGGGCTTGTATGTTCAAAGTCCGCAATCCCTGTTAGGGAACCCCATTTGTCTTCCCCGTCGCTAGTGATTTCAACGCATAGTGCAGTCATTCCTGATGAATGAGCCACGGGTCGCGCTTCAATTGCGCTGATGGTTCCTGATGTGGGTGCATGAATTGCAGCGGAAACAACACCTGATGGGTCGGCAATCTTTTGTCCCTTAGACACTTTGTCACCCACTTTAACGCAGACAATTGCAGAAGCACCAATATGCTGGCCTAGGGGGACAACCAGTTTGTGAGGTATCGGTAACTGGCCAATAGGCTGTTTAAGTGATTGCAGTTTATTTTCTGGCGGGTGAACGCCGCCAGGAGTAACCCATGTTTGTCTCATGCCGCATCCTCATGGCTTGAGCCACCCTGTGGCGGCTCAGTGCTATTAATTCTATCGGTTGCAATTAATCCATTGGGTAATGGTGGTGTTGGCCATTGCCACTGTTTAATACCAGTATCAACTGGAATCATATCAATACAGTCAACAGGGCAGGGCTCAACACAGAGGTCACAGCCAGTGCACTCATCGACAATTACAGTGTGCATTAATTTTGCTGCGCCTAAAATCGCATCTACAGGACAGGCCTGAATGCATTTAGTGCAGCCAATACATTCATCTTCGCGTATGTAGGCAACCGATTTAACCTCTGCTTCCTGGCCATGTTCTTGATCAAGCTCAGGTGCAGGAACATCTAGTAAGCTAGCGATTGAATTAATGGTTGATTGGCCACCGGGAGGGCACTTATTAATGGCGTCTCCAGCAGCTATAGATTCTGCGTAGGGGCGACAGCCAGGAAAGCCGCATTGGCCGCATTGGGTTTGAGGTAATAGCTCATCAATTTGATCTATTACTGGATCGCCTTCAAGTTTAAATTTTTCTGCAGCAAAACCCAGTAGGGCTCCGAAAATAACTCCGAGACCTGCTAACGCCACAAGCGCTGCAATAATGGGTTGTTGAATAATAAAATCTAACATTAAACCAGCCCGCCAAATCCCATAAAGGCCAACGACATTAACCCTGCTGTAATCATAGCAATAGCCGCGCCTTCAAAGGGTTGGGGAATATCTGCTGCAGCCAGCCTTTCACGCATTGCAGAAAAGAGGATAAGCACAAGAGAGAAGCCTGCGCCTGCGCCGAAGCCATAAAGCGATGCATGAGCAAAACTTAAAGGTTTGGCAGCATTTTGCAAGGCAACACCAAGTACCGCACAGTTAGTTGTGATGAGAGGTAAGAATACACCCAGTACTCTATAAAGTAGAGGGCTAGTTTTTTCGATAAACATCTTGGTAAATTGCACAACAGCCGCAATAACCATAATAAAACTAATTGTGCGTAAGTATTCTAAATTAAGCGGAATCAAGACTGCTTTATTCACCACATAACTAACCATTGCGGTGAGTGTTAGAACAAAGGTGGTAGCAGCTGACATGCCGATAGCTGATTCAAGTTTCTTTGATACACCCATAAACGGGCACAGTCCAAGGAACTGTACCAACACATAGTTGTTGATCAGTACGGAGCTGACCAATATTACGGCTACTTCCTGCATATCACTCTCGGGTCACATCGGTGACTGTGTATTATCATTGAATCAGCTACCTTGATTCAATGTATAAAAAGCTAGTTTATAGTCCATTTAGTAATAACAAATTCACACAAAAGACTAACAAAAGCCCTAATTACCATCCATTGACACTATGAAACTAGGTAATTCTCTGTCCTGGCTTTGCACCGCTATCGGGTGCAAGTAGGTAAATTCCCTGTTTGTCAGCTGATGCCAGCACCATGCCTTCAGAAATGCCAAAGCGCATTTTTCGTGGTGCTAGGTTGGCCACTAGAACGGTGAGTCTGTCTTCAAGGTCTTCTGGTTGATAGGATGACTTGATGCCAGAAAACACATTGCGAGTCTCACCACCAAGATCAAGTGTTAGTGCAAGTAACTTATCTGCACCTTCCACCGCCTCAGCTTTGATAATACGTGCTACGCGTAAATCGACTTTCATAAAGTCATCAAAGTTAATTTCATCGGCGATAGGATCATCTGCTAATACTCCCTCAGCAGGTTTAACAGCCGCCTGTTCAACTTCCTGTTTACTATCCTCTACCATAGCCTCAACCTTATCTTTATCAACCCGCTGTAGCAGCGGTTCAAAGTTATTTATTCTGTGATCAGTTAGTGGGGCGTTAATACTATCCCAGCTTAACTGATCATTTAGAAACTGTTCACCTTTAGATGCCATTGAGGGGATAACTGGTTTTAAATACGTTAAAAGAAGCCTGAAGAGATTAATTCCCATTGAGCAAATATCCTGTACTTGCTGCTGTTGACTAGGGTCCTTGTTAAGCTTCCAGGGCTCTGCAGCTGCTATATATTCGTTAGCAGCATCGGCTTGAGCCATAATTTCTCTAGTGGCTTTGCTGTACTCGCGATTTTCATAGTATTGGGCAATCACTTTGCCAGCCTCGCTAACTTGCTTCCAGAGCGCTGGATTTTCGATCACTGATGAGAGCAAGCCATCATTACCATTGGCAATAAATTTGGCACAACGGCTAGCAATATTGACTACCTTCCCTACTAAGTCGCTGTTTACCTTTTGAATAAAATCTTCAAGGTTAAGGTCAATATCTTCAACTGATGCGGTAAGCTTAGAGGCATAGTAATAACGCAGATATTCAGGGTTTAAATGATCTAAATAGCAGCGTGCATTAATAAAAGTGCCGCGAGACTTAGACATTTTTTTACCATTTACTGTAACAAACCCATGAACACAGACTTTGGTGGGTGTTCTAAAGTTGGCACTGGTTAGCATGGCCGGCCAAAACAAAGCATGAAAGTTAACGATATCTTTACCTATAAAATGATAGAGCTCAGCGGTGCTGTCGGCTGCCCAAAATGTATCAAAATCTAAATTTTGCTTATCGCATAGGTTTTTAAAGCTCGCCATATAGCCAATAGGAGCATCTAGCCACACATAAAAATACTTGTTGGGGGCATTGGGTATTTCAAACCCAAAGTAAGGCGCATCTCGGCTAATGTCCCATTCTTGGAGGCCACTCTCTAGCCACTCACCTAACTTGTTGGCTACCTCATCCTGAACTGCGCCACTGCGCGTCCATGTTTTTAAAAACTCAGTAAACTCCGGTAACTTGAAAAAATAATGAATCGATTGCTTCTCAATCGGTGTGGTTCCTGAAAGAACAGAAACTGGATTAATTAAATCGGTAGGCGAGTATGTTGCGCCGCAGGCCTCACAGTTATCTCCATACTGATCTTCCGCCTTACACTTTGGGCAGCTGCCTTTTATATAGCGATCGGCAAGAAAAAGCTGTTTTTCAGCGTCAAAGGCTTGGGTGATTTCACGCTCAGCAATATGGTCATTATCCACTAGGCGGTTATAAATTAATTCGGCGTACTGTTTATTTTCGTCGGAATGAGTGCTGTGGTAATTATCAACACTGATATAAAAATCACGAAAATCAGCCTCATGAATACTGCGCATATCGGCAATATGCTGCTCAGGGCTAATTCCTTTTTCATCCGCCTTTAGCATTATTGCCGTACCGTGGGCATCATCGGCAGAGACATAATAACATTGGTGCCCGCGCATTCGCTGAAAGCGAACCCACACATCAGTTTGGGTGTACTCGAGAATATGCCCAAGATGCAGTGCAGCATTGGCATATGGAAGGGCGTTAGTGACCAAAATTTGGCGCTTTTCTGTCATGGACGAGATATCTTTTCTGATGATTTATTAAAAGCCGCTACTATAGCGATTTTGGATAAACTTTTCATCCGTCATCTGGTTATTCTAAAAGATACAACTTTGTAGATGAGTTTTGGTTAAGCTCTGAGATCAGAAGATTAATAAGTTTTCTGAATGGATATCTAATTAAAATTAAACAGATTTACATGGAGTAATGATATGTTTAAAGATCTTCTTAATGTGCCCATGACTTAACTTTTGGTCCTGAAGAAAAGTCTGATGGTTCTATAATAGAGCCCAATAGTTCTGAAGTAGAGTCTGTGGAAAACCAAATTAATAGTGATACCAATACCAAGAACGTTATGTTAATTAGTTCTTTAATCAAGGATGAGTGTGCTAACGAGTATTGTCGCGCTTTAGGTCAAGATATAGAGAAAGTTCCTGAAGCCCTTATTGTCGCAGAAGAAAAGCAAGAAAAAATGGTGGTAGGCTGCTTTTCCGTTGAAGTACAAGATACCGATACGTTTACATTACCAGATATGGAAGATGTTGTGCAGTATTACATTGATTGTGATATTTTCGATAGTAATACTATTGTAGTGCCGGGCAAAAGCTGCACTAATCTGACCTTAATCACAGTATTTTTAGTTTTCAACAATAATACTGCCACAACAAGTTATGTTGGTTTGTTTAGAGATAATAAGGCTATTAGAGCTTTTAATGAGTTGCCTCCCTATGGGTCGAAAAAGTGGTTGTATGGGGGCTATGAAGTCACAAATTACGATTACATGTTTGCAAATTCTGGAATTAAAAATGTACATATGAATCCAGGAAAAGCGCTTGATGAAGCATCAATGGAGGGTATATTTAAAGAGGCACGTGAATTCTTCGGAGCCGGAAATGTTTTTGCGTGGAATGTATGGAACATTTCAAATATGGCCAGAATGTTTGAATCAGCAGAGCTATTCAATACAGACATCCAGAACTGGCAGGTAGATCAGGTTACAGATATGTCCTATATGTTTTCATATGCAAATAACTTCAATCAAGACCTTATGGATTGGGATGTGAGGCATGTTAAAAATATGTCAAACATGTTTAGTTTTGCGTCTAATTTCGATGGGTTAATTGCATCTTGGGATGTCTCCAGTGTAGAGAACATGTCGAGGATGTTTCAAGCAGCTGAATCATTCAATAAACACCTCAATTATTGGGATGTAAGTTCAGTTAAAGATATGTCCTATATGTTTTCGCATGCAATTGCTTTTAATCAAGATCTTTTTTCATGGGATGTGGTTGAAGTTAGGAATATGTCAAACATGTTTAGTTTTGCATCTAATTTCAATGGAGATATTTCATGCTGGAATGTATTCAGCTTACAGAATATGTTGAGTCTGTTTGACTCTGCAAGGCAATTCAATCAACCGATTAATAGCTGGATGGTACATATGGTTGATGATATGTCGAAAATGTTTAGACATGCGACATCGTTCAATCAACCGCTTGGTAGTTGGCGGGTATCCAACGTTGAAAATATGTCGAGCATGTTTAATGGGGCAGTGAATTTCCGGCAAGATATTGGTAATTGGCATGTGTTCGGTGTTACCAATTTTGCATATATGTTTAATAATGCGAAAAGATTCTACCAAAGTATTTCTAACTGGGATGTAACAGGTGATAGGGATTTCAATAACAATAGAAGGGCTATGTTTTTTGGGTCTCTATTAGCAGGACGGCGTAATTTGCAGCCTTAAAAGCCGGAATATTGTAAATATAGTTTTTTACTGCTTAGCTCCTGTTGCCAGCTTTATTGAATTTCTTAAAGCTGGCAGTCATTAATTAATTCCTGGATTTTAATAAACCAAATACCAAAGTGGTTATGGTATTACAATATCTCAGATATAATGTAGGTGGTTGAATTAAGACTTTTCGTGTATTGACACAATATTTGGGAAAGACTTGAAGCCATCACTAAAAAGATTATCCAAAAATAACAGCAATAGGTTTCTTCCGTGTTAGAAAAAGTTAAGTACATTGTCGCTATAGCTTCAGGTAAGGGTGGCGTAGGTAAGTCCACAACAGCTGTTAATACCGCGTTAGCACTTCAATCTCTCGGTCAATCGGTTGGCCTTTTAGATGCAGACATCTATGGCCCAAGTATTGCGATGATGCTCGGTGTCCCAGAAGATCAGCGACCAGAGGTTGCAGATGAAAAGTTTTTTAAGCCGGTAATGGCTCATGGGTTAGCAACGATGTCTATGGCCTATCTGACCACAGAAAAAACACCTATGGTTTGGCGAGGTCCAATGGCTGCAGGTGCCCTGCAACAATTATTGCAACAAACCCAGTGGGGTGAATTAGATGTTCTTGTGGTGGATATGCCCCCAGGAACGGGCGATATTCAATTAACACTTTCGCAAAAAGCCCAAATATCGGGAGCAGTTATTGTTACAACGCCGCAAGATATCGCGTTACTTGACGCGAAAAAAGGCATAGAGATGTTTGTAAAGGTAAAGATACCGGTACTGGGTATTGTTGAAAATATGGCCACCCATATCTGTTCCCAGTGTGGTTTTGAAGAATCTATTTTTGGTGTCGGCGGCGGTGAACTTGTTGCAAATCAATATAACACACAGCTATTGGGTAGTTTGCCTCTAGACCGGTCTATTCGCGAGCATGGTGATTCGGGTAATCCCTTATCAACATCGGAAACTACACTAGAAATAACCGCAAGTTACTTAGAAATTGCCAAACGCTTGGCAGCTGAACTTGAACATTCTTCAAGTAATGCATCACCTGAGATCGTTTTTGAATAGAGCAGTTTGCGGTCACTTAATAAGTAGGTATTATACAGTTCTAATTTTTCAATCTAATTTTTCAATCTAATTTTAAAAAGTAGCAGGAGTTAACACAGATGAGCATCAAGTCAGACCGTTGGATTCGCAAGATGTCCGAGCAACATAAAATGATCGAGCCTTATGAAGTAGAACAGGTTAGGTATCATGGTGATGAGCGTGTAATTTCTTACGGTGTTTCCAGCTATGGTTATGATGTTCGATGTGCTGATGAGTTTAAAATTTTCACCAATATACATTCTAAAACTGTCGATCCAAAGAATTTTGACAATGATGCTTTTGTGGATATTAAAGGCGACTATTGCGTTATCCCACCAAACTCTTTTGCCCTAGCGCGAACGGTTGAATATTTTCGTATACCGCGCCAGGTGTTGACGATTTGCCTAGGCAAGTCTACCTATGCCCGCTGCGGTATTATTGTTAATGTGACTCCGTTAGAGCCAGAGTGGGAAGGTCATGTTACTTTAGAGTTTTCAAACACTACTAACCTGCCAGCAAAAATCTATGCTAATGAAGGTGTGGCGCAGATGTTATTTTTTGAGTCTGATCAGGTGTGTGAAACTTCTTATGCTGATCGTGGCGGAAAGTATCAGGGTCAAACGGGTGTAACACTCCCAAGAACTTAATCTAAGGGTTAAGTAAAGCTTCTCTCAACATTTTGGCTTGCTGTTGAATGCGTCGGGTATTTTCTGGTCCGGCGCGTAACAGCTGTTTCTGCAAAGGCATTAGCGCCTCAAGCTCAGTGTCATAAAATTTGTAAGCTACTGAATCTCTGGTTAGCTTTAAAGGCTCAACAATCACCGGTGCCGCCAAAATGTTATCAAGAGTTTGTAAAATTATTCCATCCATCTGTCTAGGCCTGTAGCCTAATTCTGCAAATGCAGCCTCTAATAATGGGCGCACTCTATGAAATAGATTTGCTATAGTTTTCATGTCAAGGCTCAGAAAAATACTGATAACATTGTCATATCGTTCATAGTTGCCCGCATTAAGCCAAATAAAATTATCCTGCTTGTGAGTGGTGAATCGACCTTCTGGGGCGCTTAGTGGAAGTATTTTTTCGGATATATAGCCTATAGCTAAGCCATCTAGAAAGCTAGCGGTTCGACGAATTAAATCATCAAGCTTTAACCATTCAGATAGGCCTGATGAAGAGGATTTTACGGCGAATAAATCCCGAACCATTAAATCGCTATCATCTAATGAGGGTAATGCTGGTGTGGCTGGTTTATCGGGAGCTTTTGTCTCAGTTGGCACTTTTGTTGTTACTACAGGGGTCTTAGTTGTAGGCTGAGGGATTTCTGCTGTTGGCGTTTCAGGTTCGACCACTGTAGTTTCAAGTAATATTTGCTCAGGAATAACCCCTAAAAATTCAAAATCATCCTGTGACGATAAATTTCCAGTTTTATAGAGCACTCCAAAAATAAGAGCTACAGCTACAAAGCTGCCAGATGCAATAAAAAATTTACTTGAGCCTGATTTCTGCCTAGTCATACTAAAAATCTCTACCTAATTTTTAAGGGGTAAAATGGAAATGTCATTCAATTTACCCTGATTTAATATCATTGTATTTTTGGAAATTGTATTTTTGGAATCTGTTCCTAATTTTTCTAGCTTTAGGATCACATAATCCCAATCTGTTGCGAACCAAAGTCTAGTTTTTTTATTGCCGTTTTCGTCAATTCGTTCGACATGAAGGCTGTTAAATTTGCCCTGATGGGTTTCGAGAATCTCATGGCCAATAACCTGGTATCTATATTTTTTCAGTTTTCCCTTTCTTATAATATTATAGGAAAGTTCTTTTTGAACCCCTTTAAGATCAGCTCTTAACTGTTGTTGAAGCGATAGGATGTCAAAGTATCCAGATTGGATATCCATTTGACCCTCTTTACCATCAACAGAAAGCGACAGTTTTTTGTCATCCCAATTATATGCCTGTACCTCATAGTGCTTATTTTTTAACAAAATGTCTTGTTGCTTGGTATATTTTTGCGGTTTAACTTTCCCATTATTCGATATACCAAATAAACACTTTTCTGTTATCTTGCCCAGAATATTTTTCGTATCGCTGGTTTCCGCATACTGCCCATTTTCAAGATGTACTAAAGTTCGTTTTGTTTCTAAACTTAACCCATCAATTTTTACCGTGTAGGTTAAATCATAGGTGTTTATACTAGATAAAACTGTTTCATTAGCCTCTAACGCTGAGGATGAAAAAAAACAGCAACTAACCAGCTGAATAATCAGGGTAAATCGAGCTAATTTTAAAGGGTATAATTTAGTTATTTGTGTAATCAATATTTCCATATTTTTTTAGACTACAAATCAGCTAGATCGTTCGATATGATTGAAAAAAATTCCTTGTTCTGGAATTTCTTTTTTATCAAATATTGCACTACCCGTTTTCATCACAAGTCGGTCGTCACAGAACCACTTAACAGCCTCAGGGTAAATCTTGTGTTCTTGGATTAATACTTTTGAGGCCAATGAGTCTTCGTTGTCTGATGTTTCAATAGTAATCCTTGCCTGTATGATCGATGGGCCCCCATCAAGTTCAGGTGTGACAAAGTGTACCGTTGCTCCTGCTTGTTTGTCGCCCGCTTCAATGGCCCGCTTATGGGTATGTAATCCTGGGTAAGCGGGCAAGAGGGAGGGGTGAATATTCATCATTCGCCCTAGATATTGATTAACAAAATTTGGCGTAAGAATCCGCATAAAGCCGGCAAGTATAACTAGATCGGGTGTAAAACTATTGATCAGTTCATTTAACGCTTCATCAAAGGACTCCCGGCTATCAAAAGCCCTATGATCTATCGCTAGATTTGGAATGCCGGCATTGGCAGCTCTTTGGAGACCGCCTGCAGCTGGGTTATTGCTGATGACAGCGGATACATTGGCATTTATATCGCCATTTGCACAGCCATCAATCAGTGATTGAAGGTTAGAGCCTCCGCCTGAAACCAAAATTACTAGCCGTTTGATTGCAGGCGGTTGGTTGCTATCAGTCATTCATTTGAACCTGAGGTTGCCCATTTTTAGTTTCCTGAATAGTCCCCAAAACAAAAGCTTCTTCACCATTTGTTTTTAATAGTTTCAATGCTTCAGCCTCTGCTTCAGCAGGAACACAGATAACCATGCCTACACCACAATTTAGTGTTCTGTACATCTCTTGAGATTCAATATTACCTTGCGCTTGAAGCCAATCAAATACAATAGGGCGTTGCCAAGCTTTAGTATCTATTACTGCCGTTGCGTTTTCAGGGAGCACCCTCGGGATATTTTCTAGTAGTCCTCCGCCAGTAATGTGAGCAATGGCGTGGACAGGCGTCTGTGCGATTAATTTGAGTAATGACTTAACATATATTTTAGTGGGAGCCATTAGTAGATCAATTAGCTTACGCCCCTCCAGCTCAAATTCTGAAGGGTTGGTCTGGGTCACCTCTAAAACTTTTCTTATAAGCGAATAGCCATTGGAGTGAGGGCCGCTTGATGCAAGGCCGATTAAGGTATCCCCTACAGCTACTTTTGAGCCATCGATTAGATCTGATTTTTCCGCAATACCAACACAAAATCCAGCGAGGTCATAATCTTCGCCCTCGTACATGCCTGGCATTTCGGCAGTTTCCCCGCCAATTAGCGAGCAACCTGAAAGTTCACAGCCATCAGCAATACCGTTAACAACAGAAGCGGCTATATCCACATCTAGTTTTCCAGTTGCGTAATAATCCAAAAAGAAAAGAGGCTCTGCCCCACACACGATAAGATCATTGACACACATTGCCACTAGATCAATACCAACTGTGCTGTGCTTTCCTGAATCTAAGGCTAAACGGAGTTTGGTGCCAACGCCGTCAGTTCCAGAGACTAGAACAGGTTGTTTGTAACCCGTGGGTAGCTCAAAGAGTGCGCCAAAGCCGCCAAGCCCTGCCATAACTTCAGGACGCCGTGTTCTTTTGGCGGCTCCTTTTATCTTTTCTATTAGTGCATTTCCAGCGTCGATATCAACGCCTGCGTCTTTGTAACTCAATGATTGAGTTGCTTTGGTCATGAAAAAATCCTACAACAATGAACAGAAGTGGCTATTTTAGGCTGAGTTGGGCAAATTTTCATCAAGCACTGGTACAATGTTGCAAAATAATTTGGAGAAATTGTGTTGAAGCATTGGTTTTTGTGTATTTTCATGTGTTTTAGCCTAGTTGCGCATGCCGATCAAACCGTTGATTTGTACCGTATTATGGTGCCTGTGGAAGATCAAACCACAAAATCCAGAGAAGTGGGTATCGATAATGCGTTTTCCAAGATGTTAGTAAAAATAACTGGCAATAGTCGCATTTTGCAGTCGCCACAATTAAAACCATTTCTAACTGACCCAAAAGCCTTCTTGGATTCGGTAGGCTTTAGTCAATTATCTAATGCAATTAGTGATGATAACGTAGCGACACTGTTGGATGTTAGGTTTGATCGCCCCTCTGTAGATAAATTATTAAAACAGGCTCAGTTACCTATTATCCCAGCCATAAGACCTAAGTTTTTAGTCTGGCTTTTGGTTGATGATATTGATCAGGGTAGGCGCGTTGTTCATGAGTCTATGGCACAGCAGGTGCACTCTAGTGACTATTTGTCTGAGTTAATTAATGCTTTTGATCAATCAATGCAGGCGCGTGCCGTAAGTTACTTTTTCCCAAGTTATGACCTTGAAGATCAATTGTCCCTTTCATTGAACGAAGCTTGGTCTTTAGAAAAAGACCCTATAGAAAGTGCATCTCAGCGTTATGCTGCCGATGGATGGTTTGCCATACGAGTGTTTAAAGCGTCAAACGGTCAAATTAGGGGGGCTTTAGCCTACCAGCATGCGGGTAAGCGTCAAATGGATGATTTTCATGGAGATGATTTAGGTGATTTGATCGAGTTATCAGTTAATCAGATTATGGATATCATGTTGCAGTCTTATACATATGTCCCTCAGCTGGAAACTGATAAGCTATTGGTTCAGATCGATGGTGTTGGGTCGTTTAAAAATTATCAGGCAGTTATGAAGCAGCTTGAACAGCTGGAGTTGGTGGAAGCCCTTCAGTTATATTCAGTAAATAGGGGTGAATTAGTGGTAGCAATAGATATTAATGGAAGAGCAGATCTTCTCCATGCGGAATTACTGGGTACGGGTATAGTTACGCCTCATTTATCTTCAGATAACCGATCTATAGGTCGATTAACCTATCGCTGGGCGGGTCAATGAATCAGTCTCATCAGATGCATCTAGATATAAAGTTAGATGACCAGGCTACACTTAATAATTTCTATGCGCCCAAAGGCTCCTCTCAGCAACTTGCAAAGTTTTTATTACAGCAAGGCGTTCAGCAGTTTGCCTTTTTGGTGGGTAATTCTGGCTCTGGGCTTTCGCACTTACTTCAGGGGGCGTGCCAGCGAAGCCCTTTTGATCCAGTAGGAGATACCATTTATTTGCCTTTACTGGAGCTTCAACATTACCCGCCTGAAAAGATCTTTGAGGGATTACAAGCGTCGTCGCTAGTCTGTTTAGATGATTTTCATGCTGTTGCTAGTAAAGATGAATGGCAGATTCCATTATTTAATTTTTTCAATGAATGTAAGCAGAGTAGAACAAGGCTAATTTTCTCCAGCCATAAATTGTTGGAAGATTTAAATATCCACCTGCCTGATTTACGCTCTAGACTTCAATCTTGCTTGCTTCATTTAATCACCGATTTTAACGATGACGACCTAAGAAGGTTATTACAGTTTCGCTGTAATTTGCGAGGCATGTATCTTTCAGACGAGGTTGCAAAATTTCTGATGACAAGATTATCCCGGGATACTAAAACACTTATTAACGCGCTAGAAACGTTAGACAATGCCTCCTTACGTGAGCAGCGTCGTCTTACTATGCCCTTTGTAAAGTCCACCCTAGAAATTTAATCTAAGTACTACATTGGGCAGGCATCACAATGCAGGTAGATGCCTTTAGGGTCGTTGAATGTACTTATATGTTTCAGTGGGGTTAAGATCGGCTGAGCCTTTATTGCCAGCATCTTATAGAGAGAGCTATTAATTCCAAAGTGGCGTAAGGCCACTGAGAAATTTTGGCTTAATTCTTGGAGAAACTGCTCATAGGGTGAAAGTATTCTAGCAGGATAAATAACGCCGTAGTCGTTAATCCCTGCAAGTTCTGCCGCAGCATTAATGGCATCGTTTAAACTGCCTAGTTGATCAACTAGCCCCATTTCCATTGCTTGCTGACCTGTCCATATACGTCCCTGAGCCATTTTTGCAACCTGTTCTTTAGATGCTTGCCTGCCGCTGGCAACTAGATCTATAAACCGGGAGTAAATATTCTCAACACTCGACTGGATAATGATCTTAGCCTGATGGCTCATGGGGCGATCTAATTGCATTATGCCGGCGATATCCGTGCTGCCAACACCGTCAGAATAAATGCCCAGTGCCGCAAGGGAATCCTCAACGGTAGGGATCATGCTGTAAACGCCAATTGAGCCAGTAATCGTAGTAGGCATAGCTAATATCTTGTCAGCCTCGGCGGCAATCCAGTATCCGCCAGAGGCTGCGTAACTGCCCATCGATACAACAATTGGGATATCCCTATTTTGATTATACAAAGCATCGCGAATAACATCTGAAGCAAAGGCACTGCCCCCTGGGCTATCAATACGCAACACAAGGGCTTTAACCTGTTCATCGTAGCGAAGTTCATTTAAAATTTTCGCCAAGGTATCACCGCCAATAGTCCCTTCAGGCTGTTCACCGTCTAAGATTGTACCCTTAGCAACCAAGACTGCTACTTTGTCCTCTGAGGATATTGATGCACTTTGCTCGCGACGTGTATGTGCCAAATAGATGGCCATGTCAGTGGCGATAAATTCACCGTTATAGTCGCTGGGAATTTGCTGGTTAAGGTAGCTGTGCATTTCGCTTCGGGTCGCCAGAAGGTCAACTAAATTTTCTTGCTGTGCTAGTAATGCCGTATCGCCATTGGTGGATTGAAGCTTGGTGTGAAGATTATTGGCAAAACTATTAATAGCACCCTGATCAAGTTGACGAAGTTGTTCAATTTTTGATGTATAGGATTGCCAAAGACGATTTACAACATCTGAAGTTTCTTCTTTCGCCAAGGTAGACATTTCATTATTTAGATAAGGCTCAGCAGCACTTTTATACTGTCCTGCTCTAGAGACATGTACCTTTACTTTTAACCAGTCTAGTGCATCGCGAAAATAGTGGCCATAGGCGCCAAAACCCGTGATTAAAACAGAACCCATTGGATTAAGTAAAATTTGATCTGCATGAGCGGCGAGAAAATATTGTGACTGGCTAAAATTATCAGCAACAGCAATTATAGGTTTGTTGGTCTGCTTAAATCGTATTAGTGCATGACTGATTTCGTCCAGCTTAGCTATGCCGGCAGCTTCAAGATGGTCGGTATCGAGTAATAAGTGGGTAATTCGATTATCTTTAGCGGCTGTATCTACGGCCTCAATAATGTCTTTTACAAGAGTCTCGGGGCTGGACATTGCTGGATTGCCCAGCAATGCATCCATGGGATAAATGTAAGATTTTTGGTCTACAAGAATACCGGTTGGGGCAAGATAAAGCGCACTTTTATCGGCCATAGGCGGAAGATGGTCGACAAATAAGCCGGCAATCACCACGACCAAAAGTAGAGTAAATAAAATACTAATGGTGAGCCTAATTGCTTTAAAAAATTTACCCATAAAGCTAAAAATGGTTCGTAGGATCGAAGGTTTGTTAGCATTCATATTCAGAAAATTGTCCGAGTTTATTGGTCAGGGTTAACCTGTCTGCAGCGTGCATAATACATGGCGCTACAAAATAGAATAACGGTTAAAGTAAGCTCTGAAATATCTAATATAGAGGGTTCTGGCTTGGTTACACCAAATACTGCTGAAGCAAAATAAAGCAGAAGCACAAAGCCCATCCATATAAGAGTTCTTAGATTATCTACCCACACACCTGGGGCAAACATCACCATTGGAAAAAGAACAATAAGGTAAATAACAGGCGGTTGGTTTTGTTGCCATAAATTGGCGGTCAAAACGATGATAAGAGAAAAGTAGCTAAGCTTTACCACTACTTTTAAGAAATTTAGTTTACTGTCAACAGTCAAAGTATTACGCCTTTTGTGGTTCATTTTTAAGTTTTATTGCTAGCATGGCCAGCCGCTTGCCCTGTGATTGGCTGATTTGCTGTTCGTGTTCGGTTAACCTGTTACTTTCTACGTGGCTTGAACCATAAGGGGTGCCACCTTTTTCGGTCGCACTGAGTGCGCTTTCTGAGTAAGGAATACCCGCAATCAGCATGCCATGATGCATTAAAGGAATCATCATGGATAATAATGTTGATTCTTGCCCGCCATGTATTGATGAGGACGAGGTAAATACACCAGCGGGCTTTCCGATTAAAGTGCCGCTAGCCCAAAGCCCCCCAGTGCCATCTAAAAAATACTTCAATGGCGCAGCCATATTGCCAAAGCGAGTAGGGCTGCCTATTAAAAGCCCACTGCAATGGGCTAGGTCTTCTTCTGTGCAATATATATCGCCGCTTTCAGGTATATCTTGCTCGGTAGATTCACAGGCAGCTGAAACGCTAGGAACGGTTCGAATTCTAGCCTCTACACCCGCCATTTCAACCCCTTGAGCAATCTGCTCGGCAAGCATTTTGACATGCCCATTACGGCTGTAATAGACAATTAAAACATAGGTGTCTGGGTTTGATTGCGACATTATATAATCTCCAGGACGGCCTCAGGTGGGCGGCCAAGAGCAGCGCGATCACCTGCTACAACTATTGGTCGCTCAATAAGTTTTGGGTTTTTAACCATGGCGGCAATCAATTCATTATCGGTTAATTTCATGCCGCGCAAATTATCCTTATAATACTGTTCAGACCTTCTTACCAGTTGATTAGCCTTCAAGTCTAACTTAGTTAAAAGGGTTGTTAGGGTCTGCGCACTGGGCGGATTATCCAGATACAGATTTATTTGTGGTGCTATACCCTGAGATTTCAGTAGTTCTAATGTTTGTCGTGACTTAGAGCATCGTGGATTATGGTAAATTGTAATCATTGGGTTTAGCCTAGGTTTGTATTTATTTTCTTAAAATGTAATCCATAACCAACATTAGAGCATTATACAAGCAATGTATCCCCTGAAGGGGTTCTATCTTATTTCGATTAAGGATAATACTATTATGGTACGGATAATATATCTTGTCAGCTTTCTGTTGGTTAGTTGTGGTGTTGACACGTCTAATGAGTCAGGTCAAAACTTTATGCTAGCCAATGGGACAGAATTAAATCTTTTGTCCCCTGGTAAAGTATTGGTCGTTAATTATTGGGCAGCTTGGTGTGCGCCCTGTCGAAAAGAAATTCCTGAATTAAACGAGCTCGATCATCAATTAAGTGAACAACTTGATGTGATAGGAGTTAACTATGATGGTGCTATTGGGGAAGAATTAACCCAAGAGATTACTAAACTGGGTATTGAGTTTGATAATTTGCTTCAAGATCCGCGAAGCATTTGGAGGCTGGATGCGGTTACAGTATTACCCGAAACCCTTATTATTAACAGCGAGGGAAAGCTTATTCATCGTCTGATTGGACCTCAGACTAGAGCCTCAATAGAGGCCCTAGTAAATGCATTATAGGTTGTTGTTGCTCAAGGCTAACCACAAGGGATATTATTTTAATTTACCAAGGTGCTTTGAAACTACCTGAAGACTTGATTTAAAAAGCCTTGGCGTGGTGGCAAGAATATGGCCGCTTTCAAGAAATGATTCGCCACCCTTAAAGTCGCTTACCATGCCGCCTGCCTCGCGCACTATTAATACGCCTGCTGCTATATCCCATGGTTTTAGGTACATCTCCCAAAAAACATCCATTCGACCTGCTGCCACATAGGCTAAATCCAAAGAGGCTACCCCTAGGCGTCTAATACCTGCTGAGTTATCAACAAAATCTTGCATGCACGCAAGATAATCAGTCATATGCGCAATAGAAGGCGAGCTAAAGGGGATGCCAGTTGCGTATAGCGCTCCAGCTTTATCTTGACGGCCAGACACTCGAATGCGTCTGCCATTTAAATGGGCACCTTTACCTCTGCTAGCGGTAAATTCTTCGCGCTTGAAAGGCTCTAGTATCACCGCATGTTGAAGTGTGCCTCTAATGCGGCAAGCAATTGATATAGCGACATGAGGAATGCCGCGAACAAAATTTGTGGTGCCATCAAGTGGGTCTATAATCCACTCAACTTCGCTCTCAAGATTTCCGCTGCGACCTGTTTCTTCGCCAAGAAAAGCATGTTCAGGGAAGGCTTTTTTGAGGTGATAAATAATAGTTTCTTCAGAGCGTCTATCTACCTCAGTTACAAAATCATGCCGGCCTTTTTCATCGACCTTGATTAAGTCGAGGTTATCGGCTGATTTGACAATCATTTCTCCGGCATCGCGTGCGGCGCGAAGCGCTATATTAACCATAGGTTGCATAGTGGTAGAGTCCAGTTGAGTTAAAGAGCGCCCGCATTGTACCAGATTGCAACCATCATTAAAGTGGCAACTTTCATTCACATAACAACTAATGCGTGGTAATAGAGGCTTTATTTATGAAAAAAATTAAATAATTCTGGTAGAATCGCGCCCGTAAATTTTTGAGATGGCTTGTGCTATCTCCAAATAATTATTAAGAGGTGCCTTGTGCCTACTGCAGCCCGTCAAGCCAACATAAAAATTGTACTAGTTAATACAGCGCATCCAGGCAATATTGGGGGTGCTGCGCGAGCAATGAAAAATATGGGTTTAGCCGAATTATGTTTGGTAGAGCCAAGAGAATATCCTGCGCCTAGAGCAGTTTGGCGATCGGCAGGTGCCCGCGATCTTCTTAAAAGTGCTACGGTTGTGGATACGGTGGACCAAGCAATTGCTGACTGCTCGTTAGTTATAGGCACCAGTGCTCGGGAACGACGTATTCCTTGGCCTCTGATAAATCCCCGTCAATGCGGAGAAAGAATCTGGCAAGAAGCAGCAGATCACAAAGTTGCATTGCTATTTGGCAGGGAAGATCGTGGCTTGACTAATGATGAACTTCAAAAATGCCATTATCATGTACATATTCCATCCAATCCTGAATATAGCTCACTAAATCTCGCAACTGCAGTGCAGGTTTTAGCTTATGAAATACGCATGGCGAGCCTGTCTGATGAAGAAGGTAATTTACCCGATCTCAGTGAGTGGGATCAAGCAATGGCTACCTCTGAGAATCTGGAAAACTTCCATAATCACTTAGCTCAAACCATGGCAGATCTTAATTTCTATGATCCTGAAAACCCAAAGCAGTTACTTGCTAGGATGCGGCGTTTGTTCAATAGAGTGCGAATGGATGAAATGGAAGTCTCTATTTTAAGAGGACTGTTATCCGCTGTTCAGCGTAAAATTAAGTAACAACTGCATTACTTGACTAAAATAGTCGGGTATTGGATAATTGACATAGTTGAAGAAGCTTGACGGCAGGGTAAATTATGCGACTAACCACGAAAGGGCGATATGCAGTAACCGCAATGGTAGATTTAACATTGCATGCTCAGGAAAGGCCTATTTCTCTAGCTGATATTTCCAGTAGACAATCTATATCCCTTTCATATTTAGAGCAGTTATTCTCAAGGTTGCGTCAGTCGGGTTTAGTATCAAGTGTTCGTGGTCCAGGCGGTGGATACCATCTAGCAAGGGCATGTGACCGTATATATGTTGCTGAAATAATTAATTCAGTAAACGAATCAATTGATACTACCAACTGTAAGGGTAAAGGTGATTGCCAGGGTGGCGAGATCTGTTTGACTCATGACCTCTGGCAAGATTTGAGCATCCGCATCCATGAATTTTTAAGTAGTATCTCGCTGGCAGATATTGTTTCCCGGCAAGATACGCAACAGATAGCTCAGCGACAGATCGACCAGTTGCTGGTTTTAGACGATAATATGCAGGCAGGGGCCTGCTGATCTTGGAGAAATTAATGAATCTTCCAATTTACTTGGATTATGCTTCTACAACCCCAGTTGACCCAGCTGTTGCTGATCAAATGGTAGAGTTTTTGACTCCCTCAGGCCACTTTGGCAACCCAGCATCGCGTTCACATATGTTCGGTTGGCAGGCAGAGGCGGCAGTTGAAGATGCGCGCAAAGACGTTGCTGATCTAATTGGTGCCGATCCTCGAGAAATCGTATGGACCTCCGGTGCAACTGAGGCTAACAATTTAGCCATTAAAGGGTGTGCACACTTCAATACGCGTAAGGGCAAGCACATCATTACCTCTAAAATTGAGCACAAGGCTGTTCTTGACACCTGTCGTCAATTAGAGCGTGAAGGCTTTGAAATTACTTATTTGGATCCAGATAAGCACGGATTGATCCAGCCGCAAGCTATTGCTGATGCACTGCGTGACGATACCACTGTGGTTTCTATCATGCATGTAAATAATGAGCTGGGTACACTTAATGATATTGCGGCAATTGGAAAAATATGCCGTGAGAACAAGATTTTCTTTCATGTTGACGCGGCACAGAGTGCAGGTAAGACTGCTATTGATGTAGAGGCAATGCAGGTCGATATGATGTCTTTCTCAGCCCACAAAATTTATGGACCCAAAGGTATTGGTGCGCTGTATGTGCGCCGGAAGCCAAGAGTAAGAATTGAAGCGCAAATGCATGGCGGTGGCCATGAGCGCGGCATGCGTTCTGGCACTTTGCCAACCCACCAGATAGTAGGTATGGGTGCTGCATTTAAATTAGGCGCCGAATTACTTGATGAGGAATCTGCACGCATTGATAGCTTGCGAACTCGGCTTTGGGAAGGTGTTTCTGATATGCAGGAAGTCTACCTTAATGGCTCAAGCAATCAGCATGTTCCAGGTATTATCAATATTAGCTTTGCTTATGTTGAGGGTGAATCCTTGATCATGGCATTGAGAGATTTAGCAGTTTCATCCGGCTCAGCCTGTACGTCGGCAAGCCTTGAGCCTTCTTATGTGCTTCGAGCGCTAGGGCTTAATGATGAAATGGCACACAGCTCAATTCGATTTAGTATTGGCCGTTATACATCAGAGCAGGATGTAGACAGCGCAATTGCGAAAGTACGTCATGCTGTAGAAAAACTTAGAGAGCTTTCACCGCTATGGGACATGTTTCAAGACGGTGTTGATCTCGATCAGGTTGAGTGGGCTGCCCACTAAGGGTTGCAGCTAAAAATGTTTGAAGTAATTAAATAGGGTTATAAAAATGGCTTATAGCGAAAAAGTGATTGATCATTACGAAAATCCACGCAATGTTGGAAAGCTAGATGATAGTTCCAAAAATGTGGGTACAGGCATGGTTGGAGCGCCAGCTTGTGGTGATGTTATGCGTCTACAAATTCAGGTTAATGACGACGGAATTATCGAAGACGCCAAATTTAAAACCTATGGTTGTGGTTCTGCAATTGCCTCAAGCTCGCTATTAACCGAGTGGGTAAAGGGTAAAAATATTGACGAAGCAGAACAAATTAAAAATACCGAAATCGCAGAAGAATTAGCGTTACCCCCAGTTAAAATCCATTGTTCTGTATTGGCAGAAGATGCAATTAAAGCTGCGGTTAGAGACGTTAGAGAAAAGCAGGAGAAATAAGCGTGGCAGTCACTATGACTCCAGCGGCTGAGCTCCATGTGGGGCGCCATCTGGAACATCGAGAAAAAGGCGTAGGTATTCGGTTGGGCGTGCGCACAACCGGTTGCTCAGGCCTTTCCTATGTGCTCGAATTTGTTGATAATACCTCTGCAGAGGACGTTGTGTTCCAATGTGGTGATGTTCAATTAATTATCGATCCCAAAAGTTTAGTGTACCTTGATGGTACGCAATTGGACTATGTAAAAGAGGGCTTAAATGAAGGGTTTGAATTTAAAAACCCTAATGTTACAGATGAATGTGGTTGTGGAGAGAGCTTCCATATTTAACTTTACTTAGATCATTTAAGCTAATTAATCAGGTTGTAGCCCTTGAATAATTCCAAGAATTTCTTTGAAATCTTCTCTCTTCCAGTGGGCTGGGAGCTTGATGTCGATCAGCTTGGCTTGCGGTTTCGAGCCCTTCAGAAGACTTTCCATCCCGATCGTTTTGCTAATAAAAATGATTTTGAAAAACGCCTTGCAGTTCAGGCTGCGGCAAATTTCAATCAGGCCTATGAAACCATCAAAAACCCTCTTTCACGAGCCCAATACTTATTGGAGCTGGAAGGCTTTGCTGCTAATCAGGAAAGTCACATTACTGCTGATGGTCATTTTTTGATGGATCAGATGTTGTTGCGTGAGGCGTTATCAGAAATTAAAGACTCTGCAGATCCAAAACAATCTCTTGCCTCATTAAGTATTGAGGCCCAGCAAACGGCAATGGAAATACAGGCTGAATTTGCGCGTCAATATCAATTAAAAGCTTACGATGATGCCTTTGGCACCTTGGCAAAAATGCAATTTGCAGTGAAATTTGTTAACGATATTGTCGAATTTGAAGCGGAATTAGAGGATTTATAAGAAGTGGCACTATTGCAAATTTCAGAGCCGGGTCAATCGCCTCAGCCGCATCAGAGAAAGTTTGCGGTGGGTATTGATTTAGGCACTACTAATTCACTGGTAGCTACTGTTCGAAGTGGCTCAGAAGTTATTTTGCCCGATGAGCAGGGGAGAGAGCTTTTGCCGTCGGTGGTTCACTATTCTGCAGAGGGTGTTAGCTGTATCGGTTATGAGGCCTTAGAGCACAATAGTAGCGATCCACTGAATACCCTTTCATCCGTCAAGCGGTTGCTCGGAAGAGGCGTCGATGACATAAAGACCCTTGGCAATACCCTTCCCTATGAGTTTTCTTCCGACGATGGCGGCATGCCTAAAATTAATACTGCCTATGGCCCTGTTAGCCCAATACAGGTGTCTGCTGAAATACTTCGCAAACTATCGAGCCGCGCTGAATTTTCGCTAGGCAGCATGCTGGACGGTGCAGTAATTACAGTGCCTGCTTATTTTGACGATGCGCAGCGCCAAGCAACCAAAGACGCAGCTACACTCGCAGGCATTAAAGTTTTAAGGCTGTTAAATGAGCCTACTGCAGCAGCAATTGCTTATGGTTTAGATGAGAAGGCGCAGAGTGGCGAAATTCACCAGCGTACGATTGCCGTTTATGATTTGGGTGGCGGCACATTTGATGTAAGTATTTTAAGGTTATCAAAGGGTGTATTTGAAGTGCTTGCAACCGGTGGTGATTCTGCTCTTGGTGGCGATGACTTTGATCATGCTATAGCCAACTGGTTACGAGTTGAGCTTGGGATGGGCGATAAATTAGATGTTGTTGAGCAACGTATACTCCTTGAGGCCGCCAAAGCTGCCAAAGAAGAACTGACTGATCATGAAAAGATTCAGTTGGATATACTTGACGCCAGTCTAACTTTAACGCGAGAAAAAATGCATAAGCTTATTGATGCATTGATTGATACCACCCTAACGGCGTGTAAGCGTTCACTGCGTGATGCAGGTGTTGAATCAAGTATGATAGACGATGTGGTCCTCGTCGGTGGTTCAACCAGAATGCCCCGAGTAGCCGCAAAAGTTTCAGAGTTATTTGGTCGTCAGCCAAAATGCACCATTGATCCCGATTTAGTGGTCGCTATGGGAGCGGCAAAGCAGGCAGATGTTCTGATTGGTAATAAATCTGCAGATGATATGCTGTTGTTGGACGTAATACCTCTTTCATTGGGTATTGAAACAATGGGCGGTCTTACTGAAAAAATAATTCATAGAAATACCACTATCCCTGTGGCAAAGGCACAAGAATTCACCACCTTTAAAGACGGCCAAACGGCCATGAGTATTCATGTGATTCAAGGTGATAGAGAGCTAGTATCTGATTGTAGATCTCTTGCTCGCTTCGAGTTAAGAGGGATACCGCCTATGGTAGCGGGAAGCGCTAAAATTCAGGTTAGCTATCAGGTAGATGCCGACGGCTTGCTAAGTGTTTCTGCTCGAGAAATAAGTAGCGGTGTAGAATCCAGGATTGAGGTTAAACCGTCTTATGGCTTAACCGATAATGAAATTACTCAGATGTTACAAGATTCCTTTGCTAATGCGCGAGATGATATGCGATTACGCGCTTTAAGAGAGCAGCAGGTAGAGGCGGATCGCATGCTTGAAGATCTTCAGGCTGCTATTGAAAAAGATGGTAAATCATTATTGGATAATTCAGAGCTGCAATGCTTGCAGATAGCGTTGGCTGAATTGCACCAACTGCGTAATCAGACTGAAGATCATCGTCAATTGTCTGCTCAGATTGAAGCTGTTGGAAAAGTCAGCGAGGAATTTGCTGCCAGACGTATGGATGCTAGTATAAAGCAGGCATTAGCAGGGCTTAGCCTTGACGATGCGCTAAAATAAACTGTTTCGGAAACACATAACTATGCCACGAATTGTATTCTTACCTCATCATGAAATTTGCCCAGAGGGCGCTGTTGTAGAGGCTGAAAAGGGTGAAAGCATCTGTTCGGCTGCACTTAGAAACGGACTAGATATAGAACATGCCTGTGAGTTGTCCTGTGCCTGTACTACCTGTCATGTTCATGTGCGAGAGGGGTTGGACTCACTACCTGAAGCCGATGAATTGGAAGATGATTTCTTAGATAAAGCCTGGGGAGTGGATCCAGATTCAAGGCTGAGCTGTCAGGTGATGGTCGACGAAGAAGATTTGGTGGTAGAAATCCCCAAATACACTATAAATATGGTGTCTGAGCGACATTAATAAAGGCAAATAGATATGATCAAGTGGACAGATATAAACGATATTGCCATCGAATTGGCCGATAATCATGATGGTATAGATCCTCAATATATTAATTTTGTTGATTTAAGAAAGCTGGTTTTAGCCATCGATGGTTTTTCGGATGATCCAGATCGCTGTGGTGAGAAAATTCTCGAAGCTATTCAAATGGCGTGGATAGAAGAGCTAGATTAATTTAGATTTAAAGCCTTTGTTTCATAAAATCATTGTGACCCGCCTATGCAATAGGTAGAATCCGCACCCATGCCGCTAAGGCACTAATTATTTTTTATTTAAAGTCCGATTTGGAGACAATTTATGGCTGTTCAACGCACTCTTTCTATTATTAAACCTGACGCTGTAGCAAAAAACGTTGTGGGTCAAATTCTAAGCCGCTTTGAAACTGCTGGGTTAAAGGTTATTGCTCTTAAGATGCAACAACTCACTCAGGAGCAAGCAGAAGGTTTCTATGCTGAGCACAGCGAGCGTCCATTCTTTAATGATTTAGTTGCATTTATGACCTCAGGTCCAGTTTCAGTTCAAGTATTAGAAGGCGAAGGAGCCATCCTTAAAAATCGTGACTTGATGGGAGCAACCAACCCTAAAGAAGCTGATGCCGGCACTATCCGTGCTGATTTCGCTACTTCAATCGATGCCAACGCAGTACACGGGTCTGATTCTGAAACTTCAGCAGCTCGTGAAGTAGCTTACTTCTTTGGTGATAACGAGATCTGTGCTCGTTAATAATTGCGAGAAATATAATGCCTGATAGTGCATTAAATACTACTGAGCAGTTCGTGCCCCAACAGGTTAAAACCAACCTGCTGGGGCTTTCTGTTTCCCGGCTAGGCGATTTCTTTGAGCAACTGGGAGAGAAGCGTTTTCGCGCCACCCAAATGGTTAAGTGGATTCATCAGATGGGCGAGCGGGATTTCGATCAGATGACTAATCTTTCCAAATCACTGCGGGAAAAACTTCATGAGTTTGCGGAAATTCGTCTACCAGAGGTGGTTAGCTGTCAAGATTCCGTCGATGGTACTCGCAAGTGGCTGATTAAAGTCGAAGGCGGAAGCTGTATCGAGATGGTCTATATTCCTGAAAAGGATCGTGGAACGCTCTGTGTATCATCGCAAATTGGTTGCGCCTTGGATTGTAGCTTTTGCGCTACGGGTAAGCAGGGTTTTAACAGAGATCTGGATACAGGTGAAATTATTGGTCAGCTGTGGATTGCCGCTGACTCCTTTGATCAGTTCGAAACTAAAGCACCGCGTCGAGTGACCAATGTTGTAATGATGGGTATGGGCGAGCCACTGATGAATTTCAATAATGTGGTGGATGCAATGAACTTGATGATGGAAGACAACGCCTATGGCCTGTCAAAGCGTCGAGTAACCTTAAGCACTGCTGGCGTGGTTCCTGCTCTAGATCAATTGGCTGGCGTGACTGATGTATCGCTAGCGATTTCTCTGCATGCGCCCAATGACGAATTGCGCAACGAATTAGTGCCTATTAACCGCAAATACAGTGTTAAAGAATTTGTTAATAGTGCTAAAAACTATATTGATAAAATGCCTGATAATCGACGTAAAGCAACCGTTGAATATACCCTAATGGATCAGGTGAATGATCGTTCTATTCATGCTCGTGAGCTGGCGGTTTTGCTAAAAGATTTACCCTGTAAGATCAATCTTATTCCCTTTAATCCTTTCCCAGGCTCAGACTATAAGCGAGTGACCAATACGGCGCTTAATCGTTTTCGGGACATTCTGCAGGGGGAAGGGTACACTGTCACGGTACGTACAACACGCGGTGATGATATAGCGGCGGCCTGTGGTCAACTTGCCGGTGAGGTCAATGATCGCACTAAAAGACAGGAACGCTATAAGAGAAAATTGGCTGATGATCAAGTGCCAGTTAAGCTGCTAGACTAGCACCCAAAGAGAATGAAAAACTAACAGAAAAGGCTTATTGTGTTTAGCGGAACTCCCATAGTTAGACGTAAATCGCGACAAATTATGGTCGGTGATGTGCCGGTGGGTGGCGATGCGCCTATTTCAGTTCAGAGTATGACCAACACCAGTACAGGTGATTTACCCGCAACGGTTGCACAAATTGAACGTATTCAAAAGGCCGGGGCCGATATAGTTCGAGTTTCGGTTCCCTCGTTAGAAGAAGCTGAAGCCTTTGGCGAAATTCGCAAATTAGTTACTATTCCTCTAGTGGCAGATATCCACTTTGACCACAATATTGCTCTTCGGGTTGCTGATTTAGGGGTTGACTGTTTGCGTATTAATCCGGGAAATATCACCCGAGAAGATCGCCTTAGAGAAGTAATTGCCAAGGCTAAAGACAAAAATATCCCGATAAGAATAGGCGTTAATGCAGGCTCACTAGGCAAAGATCTATTGCGAAAATATAGTGAACCCACAGCAGAAGCAATGGTTGAATCCGCTATGCGCAATGTGGATCTTTTGGATAAATATAATTTCCAAGACTTTAAAGTCAGCGTCAAAGCCTCCGATATATTTATGGCAGTTGATGCCTACCGTGATTTAGCAACACGAATAGAACAGCCTTTGCACCTTGGCATAACAGAAGCCGGCGGCCTGCGTTCAGGTACGGTTAAATCTGCCATTGGTTTGGGTGCACTACTGCTGGATGGTATCGGCGATACGGTGCGTATATCACTAGCCGCTGACCCAGCTGAAGAGGCTAAGGTTGCATGGGATATGCTGAGAAGTTTAAGGCTGCGAAGCAAAGGTATAAACTTTATTGCCTGCCCAAGCTGTTCGCGACAGAATTTTGATGTCATCAAAACCGTTAATGAATTAGAAAATAGACTCGAAGATATTACCGTCCCTATGGATGTGTCGATTATTGGCTGTATAGTCAATGGCCCAGGTGAGGCTAAAGAGTCCGATTTTGGTTTAACCGGTGGCGCCCCTGATAATCTTGTTTATCTTGATGGCAAGCCTGATCATAAGTTAGAGCAGGACAATCTGGTAGACCAGTTAGAAAAAGAGATCCGTGCCAAAGCTAAGGTTAAGCAAGCTGAGCTAGAAAATGCACAAAAAAATATAATAGCCAAGAGCTGATACAAGGAAAAGTAGCTTTGGGAATAAAGAGATGAAAATTCAGTCAATACGGGGAATGAATGACTTGCTCCCTAAGCATTCTGCTACTTGGCAATATGTTGAGTCGGTTTTGGCGCGTCTTGTTGCAGCCTATGGTTATCGTGAAATACGGTTTCCTATATTAGAAAAAACAGAGTTATTTAAACGCGCTGTAGGTGAAGTCACAGATATTGTCGAAAAAGAAATGTACAGTTTTGACGATCGAAATGGCGATCGTTTGAGCCTTCGGCCTGAAGGAACCGCCGGCTGTGTTCGCGCCTGCACGCAAAATGGTTTATTGCACAATCAAATTCAGCGACTCTGGTATTCAGGGCCAATGTTTCGCCATGAGCGTCCGCAAAAAGGGCGTTTGCGTCAGTTCCACCAAATAGGAGTTGAAGCCTTTGGTCTTGCTGGCCCAGATATAGATGCGGAGTTACTGCTGTTAACGGCTCGCCTATGGCGAGAATTAAAGATAGACAAGTCACTTGAGCTACAGATTAATTCCTTAGGGACCTCTGAAGAGCGTATTGCCTTTCGTCAGGCGCTTGTAGGCTATTTAAGTGCATATCAAGCCGATTTAGATGAAGATAGCCAGCGGCGTCTCACTACCAATCCTCTTCGTATTCTTGATAGTAAAAACCCACAAACCCAACAGTTACTTGAAAATGCACCAGTGCTGAAAGATTTTTTGGGCCCTGAATCCAAGCAGCATCTCGAGCAATTTTGTGCAATATTAGATAACGCAGGTGTCACGTATGTGATTAACCCCAAGCTTGTTAGAGGCCTAGATTACTACTCGCAGACAGTATTTGAATGGGTAACCAAAGAACTGGGCGCTCAGGGTACAGTCTGTGCCGGCGGACGTTATGATAGCTTGGTTGAATTACTGGGTGGAAAGCCCTGCCCGGCAGTGGGAATGGCAATTGGTTTAGAGCGGTTAATAATGTTGCTTGACGAGTTGGGCGTAGTGCCTGATAGTGTCGCACAGCAAATCGATCTGTACCTAGTTGCAGTCGGTAATGTTAGCCAGCAAGCTATGCAATTGGCTGAAAATTTACGAACAGGCCTACACTCTGTTCGCGTTGAGACTCACTGCGGTGGGGGTAGTTTTAAATCGCAGATCAAAAAAGCCGATAAAAGTGGTGCGGCTATAGCGATTATTTTAGGTGAGGACGAGCTTTTATCAAATACTGTGCAGGTCAAGTTTCTGCGTCAGGATCGACCTCAGGAAACAGTTGATCAGTCAAAGCTGATCGATTTTTTAACCATCAATTTTGAAAATTAAGGAATTATTGTGGCAAATCACTTAACTGAAGAAGAACAAATCGAAGCGTTTAAGCAATGGTGGGTAGGCAATGGTCTAAAATTAGTAGCGACAGCCGTCATCCTAGTGGGTGGATATTTTGGCTTTAATGGCTGGCAGGACTCTCAGCAAGCACAGGCTCAGAAAGGTTCGGCTATTTATACCTCAATGATAGATAGCTTAACAACTCAAACAGATCAACCATTAAGCGACGAGCAAAAAACAGCAATTCAAGCTTCAGCCGATCAGCTTAAAGAAGAATTTGGTGACTCTGGTTATGCCAACCTATCCGCGCTTATAAAGGCCAAGCTAGCAGTTAATGCGGGCGATTTAGATCAAGCAGCAAGCGAGCTAGAATGGGCGCTTAACAATGACCCAGCTGATAATATCCAGGCAGTTGCTACATTGAGGCTGGCACGTATTGAAGCAGCTCGCGGTAATGCAGAAACAGCTCTTGCGCTGGTTAATGATCAGGATGCAGGTGAAATGACGTCAGTTTATGAAGAGGCAAAAGGCGATTTTCATATTATGCTAGGTCATTATGAAGCGGCCTATACTGCCTATCAAATAGCGTTAGATACAGAACAAACAGGTAACCCAAGAGTAACGTCTATCTTGCGTCTTAAGTTGAGTGAAGCAAAGCCGGCAGCTAATTCTGGCCTAGAACAACCGAATGAGACACAGGGTGAGTCTTAATGCGTCTATGTAGGTTATTTTTTCCATTAGTCGCCTGCACAGTCCTAGCGACTGGTTGCAGTTTTTTTAGTGCTAAAGACGAATTAGAACCTGCTAAGTTACAAAACTTTGAAAAAGAGATTACCTTAACCAAAGTATGGTCAAAAAAAGTAGGCTCAGCAAATAAAGATTATTGGCCTAATTTGCAAATTGGCTCTAGTGAAAAGGCGTTGTACATTGCCGATCACAGTGGTTCGTTGACTGCTTTAGATGTAAAAACCGGCAAAAAGTTGTGGCATACCGATTTAGATACCCAGGTATCTGGCGGTGTTGGCTACGGCGAAAAGCTTATTGTTTTAGGTACAATTAAAGGAAAAATACTTGCAGTTAATGCCGAAGATGGCTCAGTGCGTTGGTCATCCGCTGTAAGTTCAGAGGTCCTTTCAAGCCCCTCTGCTGGTCAAGGTAAAGTGGTAGCTCAAAGCATTGATAATCGTCTATTTGCTTTTGATGCTAAAACCGGCGAAGAGCTATGGCAGCACGACACCGGAGCACCTATTCTTAGTGTTCGCGGTAATAGCTCATCAATGATTTTGAGCAATATGGTGATTGCTGCCTTTGATAATGGAAAGTTAATCGCATTTAATTTGCAAAATGGGTCCTTGTTATGGGAAACCCGTTTGGCTGTGCCTAAAGGTCGAACTGAGCTTGAACGCATGATTGATATCGATGGTAAGCCACTGCTTATTGGCGACATTATTTATTCAGTCAGTTATCAGGGTCGTTTGGGAGCACTTACCCGAGGTACGGGGAGAAATCTTTGGTTCCAGGACAGCTCATCCCATTTCAGTCCAGCCTATAGTCAGGACATGCTATTTGTAACCGAAGCAAATAATGATGCGGTTAGAGCATTCAAAGCTGGCAATGGAAAGGAAGTCTGGAGTAACGATCAACTTGTTTATCGCGGTCTTACCGGCCCTGTAAATTTTGGCAACGGGGTTGCGGTGGCGGATGCTGATGGCTATTTGCACCTTCTTGATCCAAAGAGTGGTCGTTTTACAGGTCGTATCAAAGTGGGGGGTGCAGGTGTTAGCGCGCCTCTTTTAGTGGTTGGCGAAATTCTGTTGGTCCAAACAAATAATGGGTCGGTAAACGCCTTTAAAATTCAATAGGGATAATTATCCCGCAATGCAGTAAAATGCCGCACATTAATAGTGTAGCCCCTTTATTTTATGATTCCAGTTATAGCACTTGTCGGACGCCCCAATGTGGGAAAGTCCACAATATTTAATCGGCTTACTCGTAGTCGAGACGCCCTTGTGGCCAACTATTCCGGTCTAACTCGTGACAGAAAATATGGCGAAGGTGAAATGCTAGATTGCCGATTTATGGTGATCGACACAGGGGGTATAAGTGGGGAAGAGCAGGGTATCGATGCCGGTATGGCAGAGCAGTCTCTTCTTGCTATGGATGAAGCGGATATCGTCTTATTTGTTGTTGACTGTAAATCAGGCATAGTGGCTGCCGATTACACGATTGCAGAAAAACTACGTCAGAAAAACCGCAAGGTTTATCTTATTGCCAATAAAATCGACGGATTAGATCCGGCGGCAGCATTGGCAGATTTTTACCAGTTAGGCTTCTCCGGAATGTTCCCTACGACCGCAACCCATGGGCGCGGAATTAAATCTATGATGGAAGAGCTTTTAGAGCCTTTCCCTCCTGTTGTTGCCGAAGAAACTGACAATGACAGTATTAAAATTGGCGTAGTAGGGCGACCCAATGTAGGTAAATCAACCCTGGTTAACCGATTGCTTGGCGAAGACCGCGTAGTTGTTTTTGATATGCCGGGAACCACCAGAGATTCTGTCTATATAGACTACGAGCGCGATGAAACCAAATACACGCTCATTGATACCGCCGGTATTCGCAAGCGCAAAAATATTAAATTGGCGATTGAAAAATTTTCCATCGTTAAAACATTACAGGCAATTGACGATGCCAATGTGGTAGTGCTTTTAGTGGATGCACAAGAGGGTCTTGTTGAGCAGGATCTTCACCTTATGGGCTCAGTGATTGATGCCGGTCGTGGCCTAGTAGTTGGTATTAACAAGTGGGATGGTTTAGACGTAGATAAGCGCGACCATATAAAAGTTGAAATTAAGCGCCGATTACGGTTCGCAGAATTTGCCGATGTCCACTTTATTTCAGCTCTTCATGGTACCGGTGTAGGTAACCTCTACAAATCTATCAATGAAGCCTACCGTGCCGCAACTGACGCACTAAGCACCACAAAGCTTACCAAAATTCTTGAAGGTGCTGTTGAAGAGCACCAGCCTCCCATGGTTCATAACCGACGTATTAAGCTGCGTTATGCTCACGCTGGGGGAAGAAATCCGCCAGTCATTATTATTCATGGTAATCAAACAGATTCTGTTCCGGCCCAATATACTCGTTACTTGGAAAAAGTATTCCGTCGCCAATTAGGTCTGCATGGCACGCCAATTCGGGTTGAATACAAGACCGGCGAAAACCCTTACAAAAACAAGGGAATTAAGCCGGGTGAAAGACCGGGCCAGCGAGGCAAGAAGATTACTAAGTACAGCAAGCGTAACGAGAAGAAATAATTAAACGAGAGTTTTATTTGTTTTATCCGTTACTGTTAGTAATAATTCACCATCTGCTAATTGCCCTGTTAGCTGATCCTCTTGGGTTACCTCATTAATCGAGTTAACTAACTTGCCCTTTGAATTGCGAATCACAGCATAACCACGTCCTAGGGTTTTCAGTGGGCTTACTGTATCTAGCAAATGCATTGACTGCGCAAGGGTTGCCTGAAGTTTATCTTGTTTAAGGCTAACGGCCCTTTGAAGCTGTTTAACCGCTTTAATTAACTGCTGTTGCTCTTCCGCTAGGCGCTGCTTGGGATTCTGGCGAATTAGCTTGTCGGTTAATTGATTACACCGCAGTCTATAGTTGTCCATCTTCGTTTTTACCGCGCGTCGCAAACGAATATCTAGATGATCCAGATGCTGCGCCTGTTGTTCTAGCTTACTACCGGGATGTTGCAGGCGTTTTTGCAGATGGATTAACTGTTGTTTATAGCGTATTAGACAGCGCTGCTGGCTATCTACTAACAATGCCTGATATCGAACAAACTGGGTATGCATTTGTTCACTATCTGGGCTGACTAATTCTGCAGCGGCTGAAGGGGTTGGCGCACGAAGATCAGCGACAAAATCGGCAATAGTAAAATCTATTTCATGACCAACAGCGCTTATTATGGATAAAGAGCTGGCAGCAATAGCACGGGCTACAGTTTCGGTATTAAACGACCATAAGTCTTCAAGGGAGCCACCACCTCGGCTGACAATTAAAGTATCTAATGCTGGATAGCTATTAGCTTCTTTAATGGCGGCAACAATTTGATCGGCTGCCTCATCACCCTGAACAGCAGTAGGAAATATACTTACTTTGATGGCAGGAAATCGTCGTTTAAGAACAGACAAGATATCCTTAATCGCAGCGCCAGTGGTAGAAGTAACAACCCCGATATGGGCTATGGATGATGGAATCGGACGCCTTTTATCTGCATCAAAAAGGCCTTCAGCGGATAATTTGGTTTTCAACTGCTCAAATTGCCGTTGCAGCGCGCCAAAGCCGGCTTCTTCCATATGTTCAATAATTAGCTGGTATTCACCGCGATCCTCATAGAGCCCAGCTTTGCATCTAACCAGTACCTGAGTGCCGTTTTTAGGTCTAAAATTCACACGTTGATTGGCATTTCGAAACATAGCGCAACGCACCTGCGCATTTTTATCTTTTAAGCTTAGATACCAGTGGCCAGAGGAAGGGCAGGCGAAGTTAGATACCTCGCCTTCAACCCAAAGCATAGGTATATTAAGGTCCAAAAGCTTTCGAACCCTGCGATTGAGTTCACTAATGGAAAAAATTTGGCGTTCGACTTGAGTGTCTTTCATAGTTGTATTGTAGGTTTATATCTTTAGTAAAGCCACGAGCTCATCAATTATTGCTGCTAGACTATAAGTTAAATAGTTGTTTACCAATGGTCATGCACTGATTTATAATGAACTGCTTACTTTTAAAACTAGCTGAGGTAAGCGTTCCCTATGTTACGCATCGCTCATGAAGCACTAACCTTTGATGATGTCCTGCTTGTTCCCGGTTATTCCGAGGTAACGGCTAAAGACGTTAATCTTAGATCTCAACTTACTCGTGATATCAGTATGAACATTCCGCTTGTTTCAGCGGCTATGGATACTGTAACTGAATCTCGCCTTGCTATCGCTATTGCAGCTGAAGGCGGCGTGGGTATCGTTCACAAAAGCATGAGTATTGAACAACAAGCCAGACAGGTTTGGGCTGTTAAAAAATATGAAAGTGGCGTTGTAAAAGACCCCTTCACTATTGATGCCTCGGCTACTATCGAGCAACTCCATCATTTGACCAGCGCCAATAATATCTCTGGGGTGCCTATTTTAGACAATGGCAACCTAGTGGGTATAGTGACCCGCCGCGATGTCCGTTTTGTGGATAATATGGATGCCCTAGTGACCTCTGTGATGACCCCGAAAGACAGCCTAATCACAGTTAAAGAAGGCGTTGATTCAGAAACTGTTCGAGGTCTTTTGCATAAAAACCGCATCGAAAAAGTGTTGGTGGTAAATGATAACTATGAGCTTAAGGGTTTAATTACCGTTAAAGATATCGATAAAGCCGAACAGCACCCCAACGCTTGTAAAGATGAACAGGGTCGTTTGCGAGTAGGTGCATCGGTTGGTGTTGGACAGGATACAGATGAACGTATTGAGGCGCTTGTTAACGCAGGTGTTGATGTATTAGTTGTCGACACAGCCCATGGCCACTCAAAAAATGTAATTAATCGCGTTAAGTGGATCAAAGATAACTATCCTCAGGTGCAGGTTATCGGTGGCAATATAGCCACTGGTGAAGCAGCTAAGGCGCTCGTTGATGCCGGAGCAGATGGCGTGAAAGTTGGTATTGGCCCGGGCTCAATCTGTACCACGCGTATTGTGACCGGTATTGGTGTTCCTCAGGTAACCGCTATTGCCAACGCTGCAGAAGCAATTAAAGGTTCCGGTGTTCCGGTGATTGCTGATGGCGGCGTTCGTTATTCTGGCGACTTAGCCAAAGCGATTGTGGCAGGTGCTAGTTCGGTCATGATGGGTTCAATGTTAGCCGGTACCGAAGAAGCGCCCGGTGAAATTGAAATTTATCAGGGTCGTTCATACAAATCATATCGCGGAATGGGTTCGCTTGGAGCTATGTCACAACGACAGGGTTCCAGTGATCGATACTTCCAAGATGCCAGTGCTGGGGCAGAAAAGCTCGTACCAGAAGGTATTGAGGGTCGAGTACCTTACAAGGGCCCGGTGTCGGCGATTATCCATCAGATGATGGGAGGGCTTCGTTCTTCAATGGGTTACACCGGTTGTAGCACCATGGATCAGATGCGTTCCGTACCAAAGTTTGTTCGTGTAACGTCTGCCGGAACCAACGAAAGTCATGTACATGATGTACAGATCACCAAAGAAGCCCCCAACTACCCAGCAGGCGGACGTTAAGCCAATCTGGGTTGTAGGAAAATTTGATCAGAGGCTGCGCACGGGTGCAGCCTCTTTGTTTAAGGTAAGAAAATGTCTGATTTACAGTCGCAAAGAATTCTAATTCTCGATTTTGGTTCTCAGTACACCCAGCTAATTGCTCGGCGAGTACGTGAAATTGGTGTTTTTTCAGAAATTCGCCCTTGGGATATTTCTGAAGCTGATATCAAAGAATTTAACCCTAATGGGATTATTCTTTCGGGTGGGCCTGAGTCGGTGACTGAAGGTGCAAACGCTCCTAGCGCCCCCGCCTGTGTTTTTACTATGGGCTTTCCTGTTCTAGGTATTTGTTACGGCATGCAAACCATGGCTAGTCAATTAGGCGGTAAAGTTGAAAGTTCAGAACTTCGTGAATTTGGCTATGCGCAAATCAAAGTAGAAAATACATCAGAATTATTAGCAGATACCAAAGATCACACCAATGATCAGGGTGATGCGCTTCTAGATGTATGGATGAGTCATGGTGACAAAGTAACAGCTATTCCTGAAGGCTTTGAGTTAATGGCCTCTACTCCCTCCTGTCCAATTGCAGGGATGTTTGACGCCCAGAGAAATTTTTATGCCATTCAATTTCACCCCGAGGTAACTCACACATTACAGGGAGAGGCGATTTTCCAGCATTTTGTAAAAAATATCTGTCAATGTGAAGGCTTATGGACAGCGGCAGCCATTATTGAAGACCAAATTGCTCGCGTACGAAAACAGGTGGGCGATAGCCATGTTTTGCTAGGCCTTTCTGGCGGCGTTGATTCCTCAGTAGTAGCCGCATTATTACACAAAGCTATTGGTGATCAACTCACCTGTGTATTTGTTGATAACGGCCTATTACGCAAAAATGAAGGCGATATGGTGATGGAAATGTTCGCCCAAAATATGGGTGTTAAGGTAATTCGTGCCAATGCTCAGGATCAATTTCTTAACGGCTTAAAAGGCGTGAGTGACCCAGAGAAAAAACGCAAAGTTATTGGTAACACCTTTATTGATATATTTGATGCAGAATCGAAAAAAATTGATAACGTAAAGTTTTTGGCCCAGGGGACTATTTACCCTGATGTAATCGAGTCAGCCGCCTCAAAAACCGGCAAAGCCCATGTGATCAAATCTCACCACAACGTAGGTGGGCTTCCCGATAATATGGCCCTGAAATTGGTTGAGCCTCTGCGTGAATTATTTAAAGATGAGGTGCGAAAAATTGGCCTAGAGTTGGGCCTGCCATACGATATGGTTTACCGTCATCCATTCCCAGGGCCTGGTTTAGGTGTTCGTATACTGGGTGAAGTGAAAAAAGAATATGCAGATATTCTGCGCGAGGCCGATGCTATTTTCATTGAAGAGCTACATAACTATGATTGGTATCATAAAACCAGTCAGGCATTTGTAGTATTTCTGCCGGTAAAATCAGTAGGTGTAGTGGGTGATGGTCGTCGTTATGAATGGGTGGTATCGCTGCGAGCGGTAGAAACCGTCGACTTTATGACAGCTCGATGGGCACATTTGCCCTATGAGCTGTTGGAAAAAGTCTCCAATAGGATCATTAATGAAATCGCTGATATTTCTCGAGTGGCCTATGATGTTTCAAGTAAGCCACCGGCGACGATTGAGTGGGAGTAATGATTAACTAAATAATATGGATCCAATATCTCAAGGTACAGTCGGCGCAGCCTTTGCCCAGTCCACTGCTAACAAGAAAAATATCCTCAGTATCAGTCTGATTGGTTTTCTTGCAGGATTGGCGCCTGATTTAGATGTGTTGATTCGGTCATCAACGGATCCAATTTTATTTCTTGAATACCACAGGCAGTTCAGTCATTCGCTATTTTTTATTCCTTTTGGCGCTTTGATTGTTGCTATTTTTCTCTATCCTTTATTTAGAAAATCCATAAGTTTTAAAACTGTCTATATGGCAAGTTTTTTGGGTTATGCAACCCATGGACTACTAGATGCATGTACTTCTTATGGCACGCTACTCTTTTGGCCTTTCTCCAACGAGCGAGTTACTTGGAATAATATATCTATTGTTGATCCGCTGTTTACCATTCCTATCTTAATCCTTGTAGGAACTGCAATTAAAACCAGAAAACGCCTTTTTAGTTATTTTGCCATTGGATGGGTCGCTTTTTATCTTTCTTTAGGCTTTGTTCAATATGATAGAGCGTTTGAAGCGGCTAATAAACTTGCGCTTTCAAGAGGGCACAATCCAGAGCGTTTGACACTTAAGCCATCATTTGGAAATCTGATTTTGTGGAAGTCCATTTATCAGCATGAAGAAAATTTTTATGTTGATGCTATTCGAACCGTTCAATCATCCACTTGGTGTTCTGGAGAGAGTATTCGAATATTTGACTATCAACTTCATCTACCCAATCTTGAAAAAGACAGCCAGCAAAGAAAGGATATTGAAAGATTTCGTTGGTTTTCTCAGGATTATTTGGGGTTTGATGAAGAGAATAATCTGGTCACGGATGTTCGTTACTCAATGATCCCCAACCAAATTGCGCCCATGTGGGGGCTGGTCATTGATCATCAGCGAGGTGTCAATGCGCATGCGATTTGGTGGACAGGTCGTGGTTTAGGTCAAGGTCAATTAGATTTATTTAAAGAGATGTTAAGCGGTAAAAAGTGTCGAGATAGCGTTTTAGCGTTTTAGCGTCTTTAGAAGTTCTTCGACTTTTTCTTCAAAATCTAAGTCACTATTCAGAGTGTCTTTTACACAGTTTTTTAGATGTGTTTTTAAAATTTTTCCCTCAATTGTAGATATTGCACTTCTTGCAGCTTTCAATTGATTAAGAATCTCAATGCAATACTTTCCGTCTTCGATCATCTTCCCAACTCCTCGAATTTGCCCCTCTATTCTATTAATTCCGGCTAGTTGTTCTTTGTGGCATGGATGACTCATAAAAAACTCGGGACTAAATATGTGAATATTGTTGAAAAGGAAAAAATTGCTAAAGAAAGAAAAAATATGAACTTTGACCGTTTTCTTGTTTGCATACAAAGTTTTGACAATTCTGGATCTGTTGGGCAAGGCGCATACTGAGATCTATAATTAGCAAACCCTGCTATTAGTCGCATAATAGCTGTAAAGCAAGTAATAGCAATTTTATATTGAGAAAGGGCAGTTAAAAAAGGAAAGAAACTCACTAGGCTTGCGAATGATGCCCCTGCGCCAAGCAAGACAACAAGTGCTGGCATGGCGCAACAAATTGAAGATGCCTATTTTATTTGTCATACAAAATGGTCCGCAAAGATTTGGTCAATTACCAAGGTTCTTGCATCCAATTACCGAGCAGATGCTTACTCGATAGTTATGAGCGCTAGAGAGTTATGATCTGGTTTCTGCAAAGGTGTATCAGGTGGTGCCTCCTAAGGTGGAGTATTCTCTTACAGCGTTTGGTAAATCTCTTTCTGAAATATTTAATTCAGTACCAACGTTTTGGTGAAAAACCCCCCAACAAAAATACAGTTATTGATTGACGGGTAATATTAATTGGTTGTAATAATTTCAAGGCCTACTGCCAAAAAAAAGGCATCGTATGTAGCATCTATGTGTAAATTATGTAAAAACTCAATGTGTCTGGGTATGCTATTACCTATAATAAGGCTATGGATCAAAACTGTTGCAGTAATAGTGTTTTTTTATCCTGTATATTTTCTGGTTATATTTTTTCAGAAAATACACTGAGATATCTACAATAAAGAGCGTTTCTCTAACAGTTATGAGACCTATTGCCAGCAGGTAAGGTGTTGGTTCTAATATTTACTTTAAGGGTTTACTTATGTATAAAAAGTTAATAATTTGTTTTCTGTTTACCTCTCTTGGCGGCTGTACGCTATTAAGTATTCCATTGGCTGTTGTTGATACAGCTGCGGGTATTGTCAAGTTGCCAATTACTGCGGTTGGTAAGGCTGTTGATGCTGTCAATGATGACGAAGATGAAGAGTGATTTTATTTCGATAAAATATAAATAAAAAGGGGTGCCAATGGCACCCCTTTTTATTGGGCCAATCCAATATTGGCTTATTGTTTAAAATTCACGGCTATAGGCTGCATACCAGAATGCACCATTAAAGCCCATAGGGGCAAATTGACTATGGAGTCTTCCAAGGCTGTCTGCCTTAGGAGAATCATCCCCTTTCTCATTAAGGATATTATTGCCGCCAAATAAAATACTAGATTGATCCGCTAAATCATAACCTAGTTCAATATCAACGGTATATACACCATCATAGGTTATTTCATCTTCATCATCGAACCATTCCCCATAGTGATTAAGCCTACCCAGTACCCGTAGGCTATCCAACTGGCGATTGGCACTTAAATTCCATCGCGTACCCGGTGTTTTATCTTCAATTTGTTTTATTCTCGCTTCATCTATAGCATCGCCATGGTTGGTCACTTCGGTATTAGTCTGGTTATAGGCAAAGTTTAAATCGATCTCATTAATAATCGTTGATATTACAATATCTACACCATCTGTCGTGGTATCAAAGTCATTGGTGAAAAATTTGACACTAAACATATCATTAGCCCCTGAATAGTGCATGGCCTCTAACTCTGCAATATCCAAAGGCTCTAATACTATGCTTTTTGATAGACTAAATCGATCGTTGATATCAATATTAAAGTAATCAACAGTGATATCAAATTCACCAATGGCGGTATATACAGTGGCATACATACCCAGGGTTATATTGGTTGATTTCTCGGGCTCTAGGGATTTAGCTTCAAAGTATTCAGCCGCCTGGCTGGTGACAGGAAGCACCCCTATGTTAGTTAGCTTTTCTTTAGAAATCAGGGTAGATAGATTGGAGGCATTGGACTGGCCTGGTGTAGGTGCTTTAAACCCAGTGCTAAGGGTAGAGCGCATACCCATGCTGTCC